>Ga0196905_1000703_pt1 | contig 13299 bp, 15 predicted proteins | sample CB_VirMetaG_3_FD_169098 | JGI IMG/M metagenome (GOLD analysis project Ga0196905, IMG submission 169098) | Freshwater to marine saline gradient viral communities from Chesapeake Bay - CB_1508_1S Viral MetaG (v3) (version 3) | ecosystem: Environmental > Aquatic > Marine > Coastal | place: USA... | reverse complement strand
GCCGAAGGGGGTGACCATGCCCAGCCGCCTGCCCACGATCTGCCTGGACTTTGATGGCGTCCTCCACCGACAGGAGGGCGCGTGGCGGGGGAAAACCGTCATCACCGGGGGGCCGATCGGCGGCGCCAGGGAGGCCGTCGAGGAGCTTCGCAAGCGCGCGCTCGTCGTCGTCCACTCGGGGCGCTGCTCTGACCCCAAGGCCGTGCCGGCGATCCGCGCCTGGCTCGACTGGCACGGCATCCGCGTTGACGACGTGTGCTACGTGAAGCCGAACGCCGAGCTGTACGTTGACGACCGGGGATTCCGGTTCCGCGGGGACTGGCCGCTGGCCTGCCTCGACATTGTGGACTTGATCGACAGGGGATTCATCGATGGCGACGAATAAGCCGCGCCTGCTCTCGCTGAGGAAGTACGCCGAGCACGCGGGCCTCAGCTATCCGCGCATCCAGGCGCTGAAGAATGAAGGCCGGCTGGTCCTCGAGGACGGGAAGGTGGACGTCCAGGCGAGCGACGAGAAGCGCGCCGAGTTCGACCAGCACCGGGCGGACAAGGACTACTGGCTGGCCCAGAAGTACCGCGCCGAGTACGAGGAGAAGATTGGCCTGCTGATCAGCCGCCTGGCGGTGGAGCGCGAGAGCTTCGACCTGGTGCGCGCGGCGCGCGACCGGCTCCAGCGAGTCGGGCTGCGCGTGGCCGATCCGGTGCTGGCGATGGACGAGAAGGCCGAGGTGGTGGCGAAGATCGACGAGGAGATCGACCTGGCCCTCGAGGACTTGGTGGCCCGTTTTGGCCGAGCGCCCGAAGACGAAGACGAATAGCGGCGGGTTGCGCCTGGTCTGGGCGCAGGCGTTGAAGCCCGACCCCACCTACACGCTGAGCGAGTGGGCGGAGGAGCAGTTCTACCTGAGCGGTGAGAGCTCGGCTGAGCCTGGCGCGTGGCGGGCGTGGCCCTTCCAGCGGGGCATCATGGACGCCTTCACCGACCCGTCGGTGGAGACGGTGGTGCTGATGAAGTCGGCGCGGGTGGGTTACTCGAAGACGCTGTGCGCGGCGATCGCCTACCACATCGCGGAGGTGCCGGCGCCGCAGCTCCTGGTCCAGCCGACGGTGGAGGACGCGCAAGGGTTCTCGAAGGACGAGATCGCGCCGATGCTGCGGGACGTGCCGAAGCTGCGCGGCCTGGTGGCGGACCCGCGGGCGCGGGACAGCGGGAACACGGTCACGAAGAAGAACTTCCCGGGCGGCGCGCTGAGCATCGTCGGGGCGAACTCGCCGCGGGGCTTCCGCCGTCTGACCTGTCGCTGCGTCTGGTTCGACGAGGTGGACGGCTACCCGCCGGCGGCCGGCACGGAGGGCGACCAGATCAAGCTGGGCATGATGCGGTCGCAGACGTACTGGAATCGGAAGATCGCGCTGGGCTCGACGCCGACGATCAAGGGCGTCTCGCGGATCGAGGCGTGGTACGAGCGGAGCGACCAGCGGCGCTACTTCGTGCCGTGCCCGGAGTGCGGCGCGCGCCACGTGCTGCGCTGGGCCGACATCAAGTGGCCGGAGGGCGAGCCGGAGGCGGCGGCGTGGTGCTGCCCGGACTGTGGCAGCCTGGTGCCGCACTCGAAGAAGCGGTGGATGGTGGAGCGCGGCGAGTGGGTGGCGACGGCTGAGGGGAAGCCGATGCCGCGGGTGCGTGGCTTCCACATTTCGGCGCTCTACAGCTACTCGCCGAACGCTGACTGGGGGCGCCTGGCCGGCGAGTTCCTGGACGCGAAGCGGGCGGTGAAGCAGGGCAACGTCGAGCCGTTGAAGACCTTCGTGAACACGGTCCTCGGGGAGACTTGGGAGGAGCAGGGCGAGGGGGTGGACTACGGCGAGCTGGTCGGCCGGCGGGAGGACTACGGCGGGCCGGAGGCCGAGGACGCGCCGGACGGTGTGCTGGTGGTGACAGCGGGGATCGACGTCCAGGGCGACCGCCTCGAGTGCGAGCTCGTGGGGTGGGGCGCCGGCGAGGAGAGCTGGTCTCTGGACTACGTGGTGGTGCGGGGCGACCCTGGCCGCCCTGAGGTGTGGGCGGACCTGGATCGGCACCTCGAGCGGCGGTGGCGGTCCGGCTCGATGGGCGATCTCGGGGTGGCGGCGGTCGGGATCGACACGGGCCACCAGACGGCCTCGGTGTACGACTGGGTGCGGCCACGGCAGCCGCGCCGGGTGTTTGCGCTGAAGGGTGCGAACGTGGCGGGGAAGCCGCTGGTGAGCCGTCCGACGCGGGTGGGGAGCGGCCGGGTGTCGCTGTTCACGGTGGGCACGGAGGCGGCGAAGGATCTGGTGTACGCCAGGCTGCGGGTCGAGGAGGCTGGTCCGGGCTTCTGCCACTTCCCGAGCTGCTACGACGCGGAGTATTTCGCGCAGCTGACGGCGGAGCGGGCGGTGACGACGTGGCGCGGTGGCGTCCAGGTGCGGGTGTACAAGCAGACGCGGCCGCGGAACGAGGCGCTGGACTGCCGGGTGTACGCGCTGGCGGCGCTTCGGATTCTGAACGTGAACTGGAAGGCGCTGGCGCGTCGCGCTGGCGTGGTGGAGGCGGCGCCGGCGGTGGAGGCGGAAGAGTCGTCGGCGGAGTACGGCGACCGGGAGGCGGACGAGCTGGCGGAGGTGGCGCGCGCGAATCGCCCGGTGCCGGCGTCGCCGCAGCCGCGGACGGTGGGGCGTCGTCCTCGTGGTGGCGGCGGCGGCTTCGTGAGTCGCTATTAGGGAAACATTTACGACATTTCCCGGAGCCTAATACTGCCGATTATTGAGGCTGTACGGTCGCCCTAGCGTGGCGGCCCCGACCCTCTACCGCATCCCGACGACCATCGTCGCCGGCGACACGATGGCCTGGACGGACGATCGGTTCTCCGATTATCCGGCCAGCGAGGGGTGGACCCTCACGACGGAGATAGTCGGCAGCGCCACCGATCTTGGCACGTTCACGGCGTCGGCATCTGGCGATAACTACGTCACGACGATCGCAGCCGCAACCACAGCAGGGTGGGCTGCTGCCGACTACTCCTACCAGCAGTTCGTCACGCTCGACGGCGCCCGCTACCTGGTGAACAGCGGGTGGATCACGGTCGAGGCGGACCTGGCGACGGCGACGACCCACGACGGCCGGTCGCACGTCAAGACGACCCTGGACGCGATCGAAGCGGTCCTCGAGAACAAGGCGACGAAGGACCAGGCGAGCTACAGCATCGCCGGCCGCGCGCTGACCGCCTACTCGTGGGAGGAGCTGATCGCCATGCGCTCGAAGTACCGCCAATGGTACGAGGCCGAGCAGCAGGCGTGGCGCGTCGAGCAGGGCTTGGGGACTAAGCGCAGGATCACGACGCGCTTCACTTGATCGGCGGAGATTGGATGCGCTGGCCCTGGCAGAAGAAGAAGGCGGAGAAGCAAGACGCGGGGCGTGGTCGGCGCGTGGTGCGCCGCATCGCAGGCGCTGGTCGATCGTTCTCAGCTGCGGGGAACAGCGAGCTGTTCGGCACGTTCAAGGGGACGACGCAGAGCGCGAACGCCGATCTGGTCGGTGGCCTGTCGAAGCTGCGGGCGCGCGCCCGCCAGCTGTCGAACGACGAGCCGTTGGCGCGGAAGTTCCTCCACATGGTGAAGGCCAACGTGGTCGGCTCGCGCGGGATTCAGCTCCAGAGCCGCGCGAAGACGGACGACGGTCGGCCGGACCGCGCCGACATGACGGCGGTCGAGCGGGCGTGGGCGGCGTGGGGCAAACGCGGAGTGTGCGACGTGTCCCGCTCGCTGAGCTGGGTGGACGTCCAGCGGCTGTTCATGGAGACCGTGGCGCGGGACGGCGAGGCGCTGGTGGTGCTTCACCGCGGCTGGGCCGGGTCGCGGTGGCGGTTCGCGCTCCAGGTGCTCGAGGCGGACTACCTCGACGAGAGCATGAACCGCGACCTGGGCGAGGGCCGCAAGATCGTGATGGGGATCGAGCAGGACGCCTACGGCGCCCCGGTCGCTTATCACCTGCGGACGGCGCACCCGGGGGACACGACCTACAGCTACGCCGGCCACCACTACGAGCGGGTGCCAGCGGCCGACGTGATCCACGGCTTCCTGGTGGAGCGGCCGGGCCAGTCGCGCGGCGTTCCGTGGATGACCACGGCGCTGAAGGACATCCACCACCTCGGCGGTTATGCGGAGGCGGCGGTGGTTGGCGCGCGCGTCGCTGCGTCTCGGATGGGCTTCTACACCACCGAGAGCGGTAACGAGTACCAGGGCGACGACGTGGCGGCTGACGGCAGCCTGATCGCGGAAGTGGAGCCCGGAATGTTGGAGCAGCTCCCGGCCGGGACGTCGATCCAGACGCTCGACTGGTCGCAGCCGCACGACAACTTCGGCGAGTTCGTGAAGGCGACGGTGCGGCGGATCAGCGCCGGCTGGAACGTCGCTTACAACGGGCTGGCGAATGACCTGGAGGGCGTGAACTACTCGAGCATTCGGGCGGGCGTCCTCGAGGAGCGCGAGCAGTGGCGGGTGCTCCAGACGTGGTGCTCCGAAACGCTGTGCGATCGGGTTTTTCAGGCGTGGCTCGATTTCGCGCTCCTCACTCAGCAGCTCCCGCTGCCGCCGAGGAAGCGCGAGAAGTTCGCGGAGATCGCGTGGCAGCCGCGCGGGTGGGCGTGGGTGGACCCGTTGAAGGACATTCAGGCGGCGAAGGACGCGATCGCGCTCGGCGTTGGGACGCGGGCGGCGGTTGCGGCGGCGACGGGAACGAGCGTCGAGGACACCTTCGCGCAGCTGGCGGTCGAAGCGGAGCTGGCGCGCGAGTTCGGGATCAGCGTGACGGGCGAGCCGGCTGCGGCGGGCGCGCCGGACATGGGGGGAGAAGGAGATGACGAGTAAGGACGAGAAGCGGCAGGCCGACCACCTGCGCCGCGTGTGCGGCGAGCGCCATGAGCGCGTGCTGTCGGTGAGCCGCGAGCACATCAACGAGGAGCGGCGGACGGTGGAGCTGGCCTTCAGCAGCGAGCTTCCGTACGAGCGCTGGTGGGGGATTGAAGTCCTCGACCACGCGGCGGAGTCGGTGCGCCTTGGGCGCCTGGCTGATCGCGCGGCGCTGCTTCTCGAACACGACACCGGAAAGCAGGTCGGTGTCGTCGAGTCGGTGACCCTTGGAGAAGACCGCGTGGGGCGGGCTGTGGTGCGCTTCGGGAGAAGCGCGCTGGCCGAGGAGATCTGGCAGGACGTGGTGGACGGCATCCGGGAGAAGGTTTCTGTCGGCTACACGATCCACCGAGCCGTGCTCGAGGAGGAGCGCGACGACGGCCCCGACGTCTACCGGGTCGCCGACTGGGAGCCGCATGAGATCAGCATCGTCGCTGTTCCGGCGGACGCCTCGGTCGGAGTGGGGCGGAGCACCGCCGCGCAGGTGGACGAGCAAACCATTGAACAAATCACGGACACTCAGGAGGACAGACCCGTGACCGAGAAGAAGAACGAAGGCGCGCCGGAAGTGCGCGTCAAGGACAACGCGCCCGCCCCGGTCGCTGCGCCGTCCGCTGAGGACGTCCGCAAGGCCGAGCTGTCGCGCATCGAGAACATCGAAGCTCTTGGCGACCAGTTTGAGGCGACCCACGAGGGAAGCCGCGAGATGGCTCGCAAGGCGATCCGCGACGGCGTCTCCCTCGACGCTTTCCGCGGCGAGATGCTGAAGCACGTCGGCTCGGTGGCCCCGAAGGTGGCGCCGGAACTGGGCATGGACGAGAAGGAGGTCCGCCAGTACTCGCTCATCAACGCGATCAACTACCAGCTCAACCCGCAGAGCCGCGCCGCGCGCGACGCTGCTGCGTTCGAGATCGAGGTGAGCGACGCGCTGAGCGACAAGACCGGCCAGGAGTTCCGCGGCATCGGCATCCCGATGGACGTGCTGCGCGACAAGCGCGACCTGACCGTGGGCACCGCCACCGCCGGTGGTCACACCGTCGGGACCAACCTGCTGGGCGGCAGCTTCATCGACGTCTTGGACAAGGCTTCGCTGGTTCTCCAGCGCGGCACCGTCCTCCGCGACCTGGTGGGGAACATCGCGATCCCGCGCCAGACCAGCGGCGCCACCGCCTACTGGGTGGCTGAGTCGGGTGCGCCGACCGAAAGCGCCGCGGCCTTCGACCAGGTGACCATGTCGCCGAAGACGGTCGCCGGCTTCTCGGACATCAGTCGCAAGCTTCTCCAGCAGTCGAGCATCGACATCGAGGGCTTCGTCCGCCGCGACCTGGGCAAGCGCCTGGCTCTGGCGATCGACCTGGCCGCTCTCCACGGCAGCGGTACGAGCAACCAGCCGACTGGCGTGGCCAGCACCTCGGGCATCGGCTCGGTGGCTGGCGGCACCAACGGCGCCGCCCCTGACTGGGACGACGTGGTGGACCTCGAGTCCGCGGTCAGCGTGGACAACGCGCTGATGGGCGACCTCGCCTACGTCACCAACGCGGCGGTGGCCGGCAAGCTGAAGAAGACGGCCAAGGTCAGCTCGACCGACAGCCGGATGATCCTCGACGGTTCCGTCGCTGGCGGCCTGGAGATGAACGGCTACCCGGTCTTCGTCACCAACCAGGTCAGCTCGACCTTGACCAAGGGCACCTCGAGCGGCGTGTGCTCGGCGATCTTCTTCGGCAACTGGAGCGACCTGCTGGTCGGCTTCTGGGGCGGCCTGGATCTGCTGAGCGATCCCTACACCGCGAGCAGCAGCGGCACCGTCCGTGTGACCGCTTTCCAGGACATCGACCTCGGTGTCCGTCACGCCGAGAGCTTCTCCGCGATGCTCGACGCTCTGACCGCCTGATAAGGCGAGCGGCTTGGGCGGGTGGTTTCGGCTGCCCGCCCTCGCCGACCAACAACCAGAGGGGGAGAAAAGGATGCGGATCAAGATCACGCGCAACACGGTGGCCGACGGCCACCCGGTGTTCGTCGGCGACGTGGTGGATGCCGAGGACCTGACGGCGCGATATCTGATCGCGCTGGGCAAGGCGACGCCGCAGGTGGAGGAAGTGGCGCCGAAGAAGGCTGCCGCGGTCGAGCCGGCGGAGGAGAAGAAGGCCACGAAGAAGCGGAGCAAGAAGGATGACTGATCTTCACGGGACGGTGACTCACGCGACGCTGCTGGCTGCTGGCGCTCGCTCTGCGACGGCGAACGGCAGCGCGGTCGAGGTGCGCGACTACCACGGCCGCGCCTTTGCGACGCTGGACAGCGGAGCCGGGTCGGGGACCACGCCGACCCTCAACGTCAAGCTCCAGGGCTCGGCGGACAACTCGACGTGGAGCGACATCAGCGGCGCTTCGTTCAGCGAGGTGACGACCAGCGCGAGCTTCCAGAAGATCGGTGTGGTGCTTCACGAGGCTCCGCGCTACGTGCGGGCGCGCGCGGTAATCGGCGGCGACACGCCGAACTTCACGTTCAGCGTCCACCTTTACGGAACCAAGGACAACCTGGTCGGGAACTAGGCAGCGTGGCTTTCAGTGAAGACCTGACCGCGTTCTTCGACACCGACGGTTTCGCGGTGAGCGCGACTGTCGGCGGCGGGACGGTGGTCGGGATCTTCGACCACGCTTACGTCGAGGCGCAGGGGGTGGCCGGCGAGGTGCCGGTGTTCCTCTGCGCGTCGTCGTCGGTGAGTTCCGTGGCGGTCGGCGACGCGCTGACGGTGAATGGCCAGGCCTACGCGGTGCGCGCGAAGCAGGCGGACGGCACGGGGCTTACCCGGCTGATCCTGGAGGAGACGTCCTGATGACTCATCCGCGGCAGGAGATTCGCGCGGCTGCGGTTGCGGCGGTGACGGGGCTGACCACGACGGGCAGCAACGTCTACACCTCGCAGGTCTACCCGATGGAGGACTCGAACCTGCCGGCGCTGCGGGTCTACACGCGGAGCGACGCGCGCGGCGCGGAGGGGCGCGAGTACGTGACGGTCGGCGCGGGCTGGGGCGGCTACGCGCGGTCGGTCGAGCTGGTGGTCGAGGCGGTGGTCAAGACGACGACGACCTACGACAACACGCTGGACACGATCTGCGAGGAGGTCGAGACGGCCCTCGAGTCGAAGTCGGCGTGGACAGGCGTCTCCGGCGAGGTGGTGGGCGTCCACTACCAGGAGACTCAGATCGAGCTGAGCGACGAGGCGGAGGTGCGCCAAGCGATGGCGACGATCCGCTACAGCGTCAGCTACTACCCGAGCAGCTAGGAGGCTGAGAGATGGTGAAGGTCAAGAACGTGAACGGGCTCGGGGCGGCGCTGAAGGTGCGCGGCCTCGGGGTCGTGGCGCATGGCGCCGAAGTGGAAGTGCCCGCCGAGATGGTGGCGGGCCTGTGTGCTGGCGGCAACTTCGCGGAGGTCGCGGAGGACAAGCCGGTGGCGCGCAAGTCGAAGAAGGAAACCGAGAAGCCCGAGAAGGGCGAGGAGAAGTAAACGATGGCAAGGCGAGTCGGCATTGGCGGCTGGGTCGGCATCGGCGAGGAATCGACTTACGGCACGGCGGTCGCGTCGTCTAAGTACTTCGAGCTCGCCCCCGGCGACGAGACGCTTCAACTGGATCAGGAGCAACTGACGGCGGCGCACACGGTTGAGCGCGCCGTGGACGTGGCGGACGTGGTGAAGGGCAAGCGCGCGGTGAGCGGCGGCCTGAACATGGATCTCCGCTTCGGCGGCGGCTGGGGCGTTCTGCTCGAGCACCTGGCGGGCAACCGTTTCTCGACGAGCGGCACCTCGAGCCCGTACACCCACTCGCTGGCGGTCGGCGACAGCAACGCCGCGCTCAACGGCAAGGGCTTGACGCTGGAGATCGACCGGGACGGCATCCTGGGGAGCAGCGACAAGACCTGGCAGTATGCGGGCATCCGCCCGACGGCCGTCGAGTTCACCGTCGAGGACAACGCAATCATGCGCGCCTCGTGGACGCTGATGGGCAAGGACGCGGCCTACATCACCGCGACTACTCCGAGCTACGCCAGCGACAACTGGGTGAAGTCGCCGAGCGACGCGGCCAGCCCGACGGCTTCGTTCCGCTTCGGCACGGATTCGAGCGAGACGAACTACACCTGCCGCCGCTGGTCGGTGAAGATCGAGCAGCCTCACGCGGAGATCCGCAGCGTCCAGAGCGCGACGATGGAAGAACCGGCCATCGGCGACCGGATCAAGGTCACGGGAAGCGCCGAGGTGCTGTTCCAGGGCACCAGCACGGCGGGCGACGCCTTCACCACGGCGTACCGCGCCAAGACGGCGAAGTCGCTGCTGCTGATGCTGGAAGGCCCGACGGCCAGCGACGAGTCGATCCTGTTCGACATGGGCGACGTGCTCATCACCGCCGCTAGCGATCCTCACGCGAGCGACACGGGCGCGCTCTACCAGACCATCGAGTTCGAGGCTTACAGCGATGGCGCCGCGAACCCGCTGGACATCACGCTGGTCAACGGCGACTCGGCCATCTTCAGCTAGGGGTAGTCGAGATGAGCTCCACGCCTGAGAAGCACAAGGTGACCCTGACCGACGGCCGCGAGATCACGCTGACGCCGCTGTCGGTCTGGGACGCCACCCGATTCCGCGCGAGGTTCGGCAAGAACTTCGAGGCGATCCACCCGCCGTCCGGGGAGCTCCCGCCGGAGGGGACGCCCGAGCGCTTCGCGCACGAGGCCTTCCAGCAGGAGGCGATGCTGTTCATCGCCTACCGCTGCGCGGTGAACGCGGGATACGACGGCACGGAGGAGGAGTTCTGGTCCTCTGTGCCTCTGGTGGGCGACGACCTGGGCAAGCTGCTCGAGGCGTCGTCCGGTTTTTTCGGCGGTGCCCGCGGGTCCGAGAACTCGCCGGGCTCGTCCGGGCAGGACTCGGCAAGCGAGAACTGAGCGAGATGACGGCAGACGAGGGGCGGGCCTTGCTGGAGATCCTGCGATGGGATCAGGAGGACCGCCTCCGTCCGCTCAAGGATAAGGCGATGGGCGTGATCGACGCTGGGGGGCTGATCTAGGGCGATGGCGGATTTCCGGCACAGGATCACGATTCACGGCGAAGATCGCGCCAGCGGCGCGCTCAAGGCGGTCGGCGAGTCCTCGCAGGGGATGGGACGGAGGATCGCCGACGCGACGGCGACGATCAGCCACGCCATCAACATCGCCAAGGCGTTTGCCGCAGCCGCGCAGGCGATGGCGAACGCGATGGCGAAGCCGATCGAGCTGGCCGGGCAGCAGGAGCAGGCGGTGGTGCGGCTGAACGCCGCCATGCGTACGAGCGGCCAGTTCACGGCGGCTGCCTCGCGCGCGCTCCAGCAGAACGCGGCCGCGCTCCAGAAGGTGACGCGCTACGGCGACGAGGCGATCATGCCCGTCCAGGCGCTGCTACTCCAGTTCGGCGGTCTGGCGACGGACCAGGTGCCGCGGGCGACAAAGGCGGTGATCGACTTCGCTGAGGCGAACGGCACCGACCTGAAGGGCGCGGCGCAGCTTGTGGCGAAGGCCATCGGGACGAGCACGAACGCGCTGAGCCGCTACGGCATCGAGATCGACAACTCCCTGCGCGGTGCGGAGCGCTTCGAGGCGATCCTGGGACAGATCGAGGAGAAGGTCGGCGGCACGGCGCAGGCGATGGGGGGCACGTTCCTGGGCAAGCTCCAGATGGTCAGCAACGCCTGGGGCGACCTGCTGGAGAAGGTCGGGGATTTCGTCATCAAGAACGAGGCGGTCCGCGCTGTCCTCGATGGCGTGATTTCGCTGTTTGAAACGTGGTCTTCCCAGCTGTCCGAGAGCAGCGAGGGGGCCGCCGAGCTGGATGAGGCGATCACCAACTTTGTCCAGCAGCAGCTACCGGCCTTCATCGACGGCATTGCCTACGCGGTCGAGGGTGTTGGCGCTTTGACGGCGGCGATTCTCGAGGGCGGCGTGGTCGCCAAGGCTACCTTCGGGCTACTGTCGGCGCTGCCTGGCCCACTAGGCAAGCTGTATTTCGATGCCGCGGTCGCCGCCAACGACTATTCCGACGAGATGGGCGGCATCAAGAACAGCGGCAAGGCCGCCGCGGCCGCCATCCGCGAGTTTGCCGATGAGCTCCGCGCGGGGAACTTCCGCAAGCGGGCGGAGGAGTTTGCCTACCTGGACGACTTCGTCCAAAAGACCGAGAAGAGCACCAGCAAACTGGCGACGACGTCCAAGTCGTACGGCATGGAGTTCGGCTCCATGGTCGCGTCGGTTCGCCCCAAGCTCTCGCCGTGGGCGGCCGAGATCGACCAGCTCCAGCAGTCGTTGAAGCGTTCGGTCGCCCAAATGGGCTTCGGCACCGCCGGCGCGCGGCACTACCAAAAGGCGCAGGACAGGCTCAACGAGGACTTCCGCGAAGGCCGGAAGGGCGCCGACGCTTTCTTGGAGTCGCTGAGGAAGATTGCCTCCCAGGCCGAGCAGACCGCGGCGCGCCTCAAGGGCACCGGCGAGTCGGCGCAGGTCGCCATGCCGGGCAGCTATTCGACCCCGGGGGCCGCCAAGATTGCCGGCGATCCCGCCGACGCCTCCGCTGTCTGGGCGACCGCCTTCATGGAGGCCACGGCGGCGAACCTCGAGGCCGAGGCCGACGCGCTGGACGAGTTCTGGGAATCCGCGATGGCGAGCGGCGCGGAGATCACCGCCGCCGGCATGGCCGCGATCAGCGACGCCATCGTGGACCACTCGCAGAGCTGGGACGAGAGCTTCACGGAGTTCGGCGAGAGCATCAAGGCGACGATGACCGACGCCCTGCTCGAGCCGATCCTCGGCGCCGAGTCTGCCCTGGCGGAGTTCGCGGGCGCCCTGATGGCGCCGTTCCGGGCGCTGGGCCAGGCCATCAACCAGATCTTCTTCCAGCCGCTGGTGGACGCGATCCTGAACTTCTTCGGGATCAAGGCGCTGCTCGAGGAGGCCGACCTGAAGCGGCAGCAGGCGGCGGCGATCCGGCTCGCTGCGGCGACGATCGGCGTTCACGCCCAGGCGATGGCGGCGATGCTCCCGCCCCTGTTCACCGGCGCGGCGGCCGCCCTGGTGATGTCTTTCGGCGCTGCCGCGCTCGCGGCTGGCGAGCTCCCGGCGATCGCGGCGACGGCGGCGGGACAGGGCACGGCGGTGGCTGGCGCGCTCTCCGGCGTTTCTGCCGCCGCCGCTAGCGCGGCCTACGCTGATGGCGGCACGGTCAACAGCCCGACCGTCGCCCTGATCGGCGAGGCTGGCCCCGAGACGATCATCCCCGAGTCGCGCCCGGCCCGCGCCCGGCAGCTCCTCGCGGACCTGTTCGCCCGCAATCCGGGCCTGATGGGCGGCGGCGGGCAGGCCGCTGTGTTCCAGAACCAGATCAGCGTGAACGTGGTCGCCGGAACGGCAGACCCGCGCGGGCTCGCCGAGGAGCTGGCCGACCACCTGAACGACATCCTCGGCCAGCAGATGAGGGCGTAACGGATGAGCTTCACCCCGAAGATCGACTCGCTCAGCGTCAACACGACCAGCTACACGGTGGAGAAGTGGTCCGACAGCGGCCCGATGAAGCTCAAGACCGAGGGGCTGCTGCGCGGCGGCTCAGCGGTGGCCCACGCCGGTCTGCTGGGGCGCGTGGTGAAGATGTCCGGCATCGTGCGGGGCGCGAACGCGGCGGCCTACGAGACGTCGATGGATGCGCTGTATAAGCGGCTCCAGACCACCGACGAGATCGTGATCCAGATCGCGGACGACCGCTACCTGGACGTCTACTGCGAGCCGGGGCCGATCGAGCCGATGCCGGGCGCGGACGGGATCGCGGCGCGCTGGTCGGCGACCTTCACCAGCAAGTCGCCGTATTGGCGGAGCTCGAGCACCTCGACCCAGACGGTGGTCAACTCGTCAGCCACGGTGTCGGTGAACTGTACGAACGCGGGCCAGTCGCCGGCACAGCCCACCTTCCAGGTCGTGAACGGCGGGGCGAGCGACTACACCGACGTCACGGTGACCGTCAAGAACGGCACGACCAACGACGAGTTCCGGCTGTTCCAGTTCGACCTCGCCGCCGGGGACACGCTCTACGTGGACAGCGCGGAGGGCCAGGTCTACGTGGCGGCGACGGCCGGCGGCGCACCGAGCGCGTCCAGCGGCGCGCCCAAGCGCGTGGACGGGCTGTTCTGGGATCTCGCCAACGGCGTGACCTCGGTCAGCTTTGAGCACAACTTTGGCACCGCTTCGGACATCACGTTCAAGGCGATCCACCACAGCCGCTACCCGGCGGTCGGAGATTTCAGCTAGGCCGCCATGCCGCGCGTCCGCCTGGTCATCGACGAGCCGACCACGAACC
>Ga0196905_1000698_pt1 | contig 13372 bp, 19 predicted proteins | sample CB_VirMetaG_3_FD_169098 | JGI IMG/M metagenome (GOLD analysis project Ga0196905, IMG submission 169098) | Freshwater to marine saline gradient viral communities from Chesapeake Bay - CB_1508_1S Viral MetaG (v3) (version 3) | ecosystem: Environmental > Aquatic > Marine > Coastal | place: USA... | reverse complement strand
GCCCATCGTAGCGCCGCCTGCCATCGTAATTAGTTCAACTGGGATCATGCTTGTCTCCTTTGCAGTCTGACTCAAGACACCTGTAAATATGCTGGAGAGCGGAAACAGCCCGATCACGTCCAGCATCGTCCATGCTCACCAAAAAATGTATTGCCTCTGCAAGCGCATCCATCAAGTCGCGCTTCTGATTGTCATCCATCGTCCTTATCCTTTTTCTTTTCTTTGCCCTTCACATACGCATCAGCACCGAAGAATGCTGAAACTACCAGTCCGACGGACATGAAATAAACGCCAGACATATCTCCGATAATTTTCGATTCGTTGTCAAAACCCAGTGCCCCCGTGCCGAATACGAACAGCGGATACAGCAGCATCCCCCACAGGGCCACCCATACCATCTTGCGTTGTTGGTCGCGTTTATTGTCCTCGTCCTCGATCTCCAGCCTACGCCGGGTCATTTCAAGTTCCCATTCTTCTCGGCTGATGGAGCCGCTTTTGTCGATGTCGATGCGGTCAAAGTCGGTCATGTCAATTTCCTGACAGTGGGTTATCCAGAGCCTTTTGGATCTGGTCTTGTAACTCGGTCTTGGTATTTTCTACCTTGATTTCAAACTTATCTATCTTGTCCTCAAAGCGGACGATTTTGTCGTTGATCCGTTTCTCAATGTCGTAGATTAGCTGCTTGGCATCACGCAGGTTTTGTTCAATGGATTCCAGCAAGCGTTCCTGCGTTTCAATCTTGTTGCTGGTCTGTTCCATCTGGGCTTGGTAGCCGCCGATGTCCAACGAGGCCAGTTCTTCAACCTTCTGGTACATCGTGAAGCCGCCATACAGCGCACCTAGTACAGAGCCAATTCCGGCAATCGCCATACCGATGGTGGTTGGAGTCATCCGCAGGCCAAACAGGGTGAAAGACTTGTCCTTCAGCCCTTCGATTTCGTCCAGTTTGTCGCCTAAGTCAGCCATTTATAGTCGCCGGTATAATTGGGTATAATTCAGTTGCTGGTGCGGTAGCCCGCAGGGAAGTCATGACCCCGAAAGCGCCTGTGTAGCGACAGGGACAGCAATGTACCGCCTTGGATAGCATCCTTGGCCCGAACCCCTGCTGGGCTTTTCCCGGTGGGGGTTTTCTTTTTACTCTGCATCTCATTTGATCCATCAGCTCATAACCGGCTCATAAGTAAGCGCAAGCTGTTGATTCATATAGTCTGAATGGCTCATATCTTATTTGACGGTCATTTGATTACTCTGCAAATGACGTAGTGCGGTTGCCGCTTCTTGGCATAAACGACCAACTGCGATAAATCTTGTTTCGTACCCGTCTTCACTGTTAATTTCAAGGCGAGCGTCCGCTGGGACAGACTCAAGTAGTTCGTGCAGTGGCGTTTCCATTGCTTCTATGTTCATTTCGCTATCTCCTTAATCTCTTTGTGACTATCACACAGGCAGCTATGGCCTCCATGTGTGAGGCTGGCAAACATACTCAATTCTCAAACCCGCCTTGCAACTTCTTCAGGTTCTCAAGTTCTTGCTGAAGGCGCATCACCTCCAACCGTCTGGCTTGGAGTTCTAGCTGGTACAGGGTGTTGCAGTTGATCCGCTCTTTTGGCCCGTCAATCGGTATCACGATTCTTGCATATAGGCCGATGTCTTTGGTCTGAGGATTGGTAGGATCTTCGCTACCAAACGGGCTGACCGCATTGTTGATGATCCCTGTCGCTCCCAGCTCAAATGTAGAGCCACCACCGATAGCGTTCTTGCAGTCTAGGTTGCCAGCCCTGAAGGAGTCAGTCGCATAGCTACCCGGTGCGCTAGGGAGTTGTAGGTTTAGCGAGGATGAGTCTGCCATCGCCACCCCACAGAACAGGATTAGTGGTGCAGCTTTGAGCATATTCGGCTCGCCAGTAGAGTACCTGTGCCATCGCCTCTTAGCTTGGATTGGCTGCAAATGTATTGCGCTTTGTCTGCGTCTTTGCTGCGGATATACACATCGAATTTCACATGGCCCAAGTACCGAACATGGGCAATCCGGTAGCTGGACACAAAAGGTACTGGCTGCCAGTCCTCGGTGAATACGCCGATCTCGTAATACTCAACATCCTTGCGTTTGTTGAACAATTCCATCTCCGCCTTGACCACACCTTCCACATGGGAAGTCGTCAGGGTCGGGTAGGTAGGAACCATCTCATGTCCCCAAGCAGGCAGAGCCAGCAGAAGCAGGGCTATTGCGCGATACATTCCGCGACAACCACGGCACGGTAAGTGCCACCCGGAAATGCCTTGTTGCCACCACCGCCATAGGTCGCAGCGGAACTGATCTTGAACCAAGTCGTGCCGGTCGCTGTCAGGTCATATTCCTTGGTCTGGTCATACTCCACCGCATCGGTGTCGTAGTCAGCCATCGCCACGTTAGACACCTCATGGACGCTCACAGAGCCGGTGAAAGTCACCATGTCGCTCAGGCTAGGGCTGGCAGAAAAGCTGGTCGGGTAAGTGATCTTGGCCTTGTACGCATCCGCCAGACTGACATCGTACCGAACCACAGGAATCACCCCGCCATCAGCAGGGGCAGTCGTCAGGGTATAAGCATTTGGATTCCCATAGACACCAGCCACATCGGTGTTGATGAGGCAGCGGGACTGGACTGTGCCTTCAATCGGGATCTCAGCAGCTTGTGCTGTGCCTGCAATCAACAGGGCTAGTGCGATCTTCTTCATTAGCAGGCTCCTTTGATTTCAGCTTTGGCTGCTTCCCTGCGTTTGTGGTCTGAAAACTTCTCCCCACATTCGCGCTCAGTGGCAAATCCGTTGACCTTCCAGTATTTACACATCTTGCACCCAGCACGGGTGTTTCTTGCCCGCTTGCGCTTGTGGTTCATCTCCATTGCTCCTCAACCATCTGGTTGTGTAGTCGGTCATTCGCCATGCTGCGGAATGCTCTGCGGTTGTCCTTAATCTCGCCGCCTTGGAGTATTACAGTTTCCTGATACACCCCACCCGGTATGCTCATTGCATAATAATTGTGCATCGTAACCGGATTCATCGCAGCAATCATCCCTGTTTGACCGACAGCCATGTTCAGATCGGCATCGCCGGTAGCGAGGGCTTTTTCCATGTCCTCTTTTTCAACTTCTTCATCGTCTTTAGAAACTTCTTCATCGTCCTTTAGAAACTTATCGCGATCTACTTCGGCGGTTTGCGCGTAGGGATCGTCTAGGACGGAATACAGGGTCGGCAGGGCTGGAGCAGTCTGTTCGACTTCGGGTTCGATAAAGCGGTAGGTGTAGACCACCTGTGGATCTTCTACGCTACCCACTCCCGTTGTGGCGATCTCTCCGTCGCCCCAGTATTTGATCGGTGAATATGCAACTGGAACTGCCTTGGTGATCGTCTGACCAGAACGGCCTGACCAGTCATCTGTTGATTCAAAAATATATCCACCGTCAATGGCGTTTTCATTTCGGACTGTGACGGTGAAGGGGTCGGCTCGATCTTTGACTGCGGTGTAGCGGTACAAGACGCCGGAGATGTCGAGTCCCGGAACTGGAGCCACGCCCAATACAGACTCAGACATAGACCAAGAACTACCCCCAGCAGCAACATTAGGAGTGTAGCCATAGATGGGGTCAGAAGAGCAGGAGGCTGCCGAATAGACCGCCAACAATGCCAAGAGCCTTGAGCCTCTTAGATTCTGCATCGTTCTCCTCCTCATCTGGGGTTTTGTCGGTATGGGTCTGCCATGCCAACTTCGCTTCGTTGCCGATCTTGCCGTCATACGGACAAGGCGTACCGGCCATCATCATGGCATCAAACACCTTCTGGTCTTGGCACATCAGGGACACGGATGCCACCTTCATGCCGCTGTCGTAGAGGAACTTGGCGTTCTTCAATCTCAGGCAGTTTTCTTCGGTGAAGGTCGAGCCGACAGAGATGCCCAGAATCTGGGTCTGAACGGCTCCAGAAGCCCCTACGGTACAGAGATCGTTGCCATTGCCGGCTGAGAATTGCGGGGCTATAGCGGACGGAGGGGGGCTTTTGACGGTGGTAGTTTGAGTGCCGTTACTGGTGACAGTCTGTTCAGAAACGATGGGTTCAGACAGAGCGTTCGTGGAATAGGCGATCAGGCCGCCAAGCAGGAGGCCGATGATTACCCAGCCAACCTGCTCTACAGGATGTTTCACCGGCTTTTCTGCAAATCCCCGATCATCTCGAAGATTTGATCCAGCTTATGTTCCACCCTGCGGATGTCCTCTTTGTAGTCATCCCGGCGAACAAACTTGTCGTTCAACCCGGACTGGCATTCGTACATCTGCTTTTCAATACGGCGCAGGTCGGACACCACATTGCGGATAAACCAGCCGCCAATGGAAAGAAACGCGGTAAGAATTAAATTCCAAAAGACGACTGGTTCCATGTCAGTAAGTTCCTTCCCAGACACGCAGCTTGTCAAAATCACCGGATAGCATTTTACGCTTGATTACCTCACGAACAGCGTCGTGATCGTCCCAACGGAGTCCGGCTTCCTTAATCCATTGTGACAAAATATGGAGCGGAATACGACCTACTAGCCGCTTCTCGCCAGTCTGGCCAAGGCCAGCATCTTTGATGGCTTTGACATCATCCAAATACGGCTGGTTTTCGTAGACGTTTTCAACGACCAGAGTTTTACCGCCGTCTTCGTGGTGGACCTTTTCGCCAATCTTCATTTACAAACCTCCAAAGTAAAAAAGGGGGAGAGGCAACGTGCGCTGGCCCCTCCCCCTCTTCCATCACCTCAATTAAGAAGTGGTGTTGTCAGCGATGATGCCGCTGGCCTTCTCGTTGTTACAAACCAGAGTCAGTTCGGTAACAACCTGACGGACAGTTGCGTCACCAGTCTTCGCCAGTTCGGTGTTCTTCGTCGGGCGGAGAACAGCTACTGACCACATATCGTCCTGCATGATGAATACATCACGGGAACGATTTTCACGGCTCGGCATAAACTCGATGGTTCCCCACGGAGTTACATACACGTCAACGGCCTTGATAACAGCGTTAGTACCGCCAACGGAAGCACCGATGGTGGAACGCTGGTTGTTCATACCAGTGAAGCCCAGTGCCTTGTTCATCTGGAATGCAGACAGGTAGCAAGTGTTTGGCTTGCCGCCGTTTTCCCAGATGGACTGCATGACGGTATCAAACTTGGTCTGGCTGAATGCAGTCAGGCCGCCAACAGCGTCAGTACGCGCATCAGTACCATCACCAGTAGGATCAGCACCGTCAGTTGTACCGCCAGTCACAAAGTCGGTGTTGGAAATCATCCAAGCCGGTGCGCCAGCAAGTTCACGAGCAGCCGATGCAGAGCCAGCAACGCGAGCATTGTTGTCGAACAGGGCCTTTTCGATGTCCAGCTTCTGTTCCTTAGCGGTCTTCAGCATCTGGTAAGCCATTTCTGAAGCACGACCAGCCTTGTTCAGGCCAGAATCGGTATCAGGAATCGCAACCGCGTTCTTGAAGATTTGGGTGTAGTTGCCCAGACGTGAAGTTGCAGTGCGAGCGGTTGCAGTGGTTGCATCACCTTCAACGTGAGCGTTAGCTGCTGAAGCACGCAGTGCGTCGGTCTGCCATTCGTGGTAAGTGTTGGTAGCTTTCAGCTTCTTACACTTGGTGTAGAACGGGGTTTCTTCCGGAGAGATGTCGTAGATTACGTTTTCGAGATCCTCGCGGATGCCTACAGCATCATAGCTGTCAAAAGTATTAGTCGGCTGTGCCATGACTTTATCCTCAATTAAGTGTTACTGGTTCAGAACCAAGCTCAACGCATCTTCGATACGTCCAGACTGGCTCAACTGGGCCTTACGCCGCTGCCGAACTTTGGCTTTGCTGTCGTCAAACTTCTTAGCCCCCGGCTTCAAGACAGGCTTGGCTTTCGCAACCTTTTGAGTTGCCTTGCCTTTGCTTGCCATCAACTCTTCCCATTTAATGGCTGAGTTGAGAACCCGGATAGCCCGATGGTCTACGACGTTTGCAAGATCATCGGAATCATATCCGAAGAATTCTTTTGCGCCGGAAACCAACTTTTGTTTGAGCTTGGGTGCTTTTTCTGCGTCCCCAAATTCAGGCATTACTGCCTTCAGGTTTTGCAGTTCCTGCTTTAAGTACTCCTGACGCAAACGCTCTTGTGTTTCAGCCTGCTGTTGCATGATCTGTTGCACTTGAGCCATTTGGCCTTCGTACTGCCTCTTAGCATCTTCATAAGCTACGTGCTTTTCCATGTACCCAAGTGGGTCCCGGTCCAGCATCTCTTTTGAAGGTGGGCTAGGAGGCTGCAAAAACTGCCCCTGTTGAATCTGCTCAATAAGCTGACCAACCTTCTGCCTTTCGGCTGAAAGATACTCAAAAACCTGCTCTGCCTGTTTCCGGGCAGCCGCAGCTTCCTGCATCCCTTTCTGGACATATTTCTGGCCGCTGTAACCTTGCTTGAGGGTCTCTAGGGTTACCTGCTCCTCAACGCCATCAACCTTGACGGTGATCAGTTCAGGTTCCTCTAACCCGGCATCGTCAGCGCCTTCATCGTCCTCTGCGACTTCTTCTTCGACGTCGTCGCTTACGTCATCATCAGAATCGTCCTCGATCTCCAGTTCAGTCGGATCTTCATCCGGTACTTCTTCTGGCTCTGCAGACGCTTCCACAGATTCTTCAATTTCAGCCTCTTCTGGCTGAATCAATAAACCAACCGCATCCTCAATGGTGCGTACTTGTGGTGTTTCAGTCGTGTTTTCCACGGTGCTGTTTCCCCTTATTTAGTGTTTTTATCGAAGATAATCTCGTCGGTCAATACCGTTGCGATGTAATCATCGATTTTGCCTAGCGCACGAATAATCTGGTGCGCCTCCTCCCTATCGTCCTTACTGGACTTCGGGTCCATAAAAGTCGCCAATTGAGCAACTTTTACAGATTCAATGACGGCCTGATAAGTATCGTCGGCCATCAACCGCTTAATTGAAGCGGCCTTATCTTTTATGTTCAGAATCTACCTCCCTGAACAGCCTGCGCCGGCGGAGCCTCTGGGTATCGAGGTGCTTTCTGTGCAGCACGGATGGTTTCGATGTCTATCGCCTTGCCGTATTCGCCAAGCAGTTTTGCGGCGTCTAGGATCAAATCCTGATCCATCTTGTCGCGCTCGCGGTCGTCCTGTGCGATGGCCTTCTGGGCGTCGATCTGAGCCTTGATCATGCCAAGCTGTGCATTGGCCTGAGCCTTGACCTTTTCCGCTTCCACCTGAGCCTGCGCCAGAGCCATCTGCGGGTCTGGGCGCTGTGCAGCGGCTTGTTGAGCCTGCTGTACAAGCATGGCTTCGGTCTGCGGGTCCATCGGATTGAAATAACGATCCGTATTGCGGATTCCAGCCAAAGCAAGCATATCCGCCAAGGTATTGCGAATCGTGGTCATAGACACAAGACCATTGGTTGGGCCGTACGCTTGCCAAATCTGCATCTGGAGTCCCAGAGCCTGCTGGTAAGCGGCAGCCTTTTGATCTTCCTTGCCGGTCCCCAGACCAACATTCACGGTCACATCCATTGCGGTATTCCATACGCGAGGATCGACCGGGACGAAATTACCGTTCATCCGCATCAGTTGCGGCTCCGGGGAGTTCTCGACGTACAGGTTCAGCATTAGCTTAAATAGGCGACGCATACCGCCTTCCGCCAGATTGCGAGCCATCACCTCAATCTGCGCTGCACCGCCCTGCGCCGTCAATTGAGCAGCCGTGGCGGTGGTGTTCTGCAAGGCATCCGGATCAAGGCCCATAGCGGCCCTAGAAACGCCTGTCTTGCCCTCAATCGCCTGATCCATGTACTGGATAGCCGTGAGCGTTTGAGCCGCCACAAACGGCACAGAAACCTCTTGAATGGCTCCTGCTGTTTTCATGCGGATCAGCCCGCCGATTTCGTTATTCAGCAGGTCGTCTACATTGACCTGACCTTCCACAAACCCGATGCGCGGATTGTTGGTCAGGGCCACGTTATCCAGAACGCCGCGCAGCATCGCGGTAGAGGCGTCCTGATCTTCCATGATGAGGTCCGGAATAGAGCGGCCAAAGAAAGCGTGCGGCTCCGGGTCGATCTCGAAGATTGCAAACGGCAAATCACCCCAAGGCTCGTAGTCCAGCAGCTTGTAGGACGACCCGCCAAGGATGAACTTGTACATCTGGGCAACGCCTGTGCCTTCGATGTCCATTTTCATGTACGCCTCGGTCACGGCCACCAGCTTCATGGAAAGATCCATCGTGGACTCTTCCTCTTCCTGCTGATAACCACGGCGCTCGAAATCTTCCGCTTCTGAGTAGGTATCTGAGGAGCCAATGCCGTCCAGATTGGAGACTTCTTCAAAATCGAAGCCCATATTCACCAAATCGGATACGCGCATCTCGGTGCGGTGAGCCACCACATAGCAGTCCTCAATGGACTTGGCGTTGCGGTCCACCATGAATTCTTCAGGCGGCACGCTTTCGACCATTAGCTTGCCAAGCTCGCACTTGCGGCTGACCTTTAAACTGTGGGTTGGCATTTCAACCTGCATACCAAATTCGTCAGCTTCCATCGACATTTCTACCGAATGCTCGATTACGTCAATGTCGTCTTCGTTAACGATAGCCAGATATTCCGGCTCAGTCAGGTTGGTGTATGTATAGGTTTGGGCTTCTGTGTATGTATTCCAGTAGGCTTTGAGAACACCAGCCTTCTTTACAAGCGCATCGTGGAACGCATCATTCAGGATGCGATACCCGCCAAGTTCGTTGAACGCCCAATGCATATACTGGGTAGCCTGCTGGGCTGCTGCCACGTCTTCAGGGCCACGCGGGACATATTCCACAGGCTTATCGGTGTTCAAGAATACACGCATCAGGCTCGGCTTAATGTTGCGTACGGTATCGCGTACTTTTGTAGCGACAACCTTGGAGCGGCCTTCCTCTTCGCCAATATCTACTTCGCCATCAAAATAACGCTGGGCTTTAATTCGGTCGTCTGCAATCTCGGATTCGATGAAGTCAACAGCATCCTGTACAGCATTCTGTACGATGCCTTCAATCTGGGATTCATCCATGCGTTCTGGCTTCATTTCTTTTCCTTATTGACCGAGGATGCCCTGCTGACGTTCTTCATCCATAAGAAGGCCAGTTTGTCCGAACAGCTTTGTTACGCCCGGACGGTTTAGCAGATTGTACAGATAAGAAATGCCCTGTCTTGTAGGCGCTCCGCCAGTAGCGATATTGGCAAGCTGTCCTGCCTTGTGCGCCGTTTCGCCAACCAGACGCGGCGAGGATGCTGCAGCAAGGCCGGCACCAATCATAGGCTCGCCGGTGTAGAAGGCCGCACCTGCGCCACCAAGAGCCGGGACAGAGGCAAGACTGCGCGGAGCAGGAGAGGACATTTGCATACCGGCGGCCATCGGAACCATTGAGCGACCGCCCTCTTGCTCCATAATGCTGGCAAGCTCCATGCGACGGCCATAGGAGGTGTTCACGTTATTTCGCATCAGCGATTGCAACTTGCGGATTGCAGTTTCCGGATTTGCGTTAGGGCCAAGGCTAAACGTTTTCTGAATTTCAGTCAGAAGCTCTGAGCCTTCGGCGTAATCACGCAGCATCCGCGAGTAACCCGGAGATTGCTTTTCAATCGACTTTTTCAGCTCGGCATAAACCGCTTGAACAGCAGCTTGGGCCGGACGGTTTTCAAAAGGAATTTGATTCTTTACAGCGAGAATTGCTTCACGCAATGCGTCCATGCCTTCCGGGGTGTGATATTCCTTGGAAGGATAGGAGCGCCAACGCTCAATTTCAGCCTTAACCTTTGTTAGGGCATCAATGACAGATTCGTTTTTGACCTGACCTTTGTACATTCCCAATTTAAGCGCTTGCTGATATGCGTTATCAACATCATTAAACGACAGTACTTGTCGGTCATTCTTAAACAGGGTGTCTTTCTGCTGGCCGTATGCTTGTTTCATCTTCTGGCGCATTGCAGCTAAGTTTTGACGGGCAACGTCCACAAAAGTATCGGTGGCGATTTTTCCACGCATGGACTCGCGAAAGGTTCTGCCGCGTTCGCCTCCGGCTAAGCCAGACTGGAAAGACTCAATAACAGACTCTTTGCCTGCCCCTGTTGTAGTTCCAAGAACGGTACCGCCGACTTCTTCTGCAACTCGCGGAATCTGACCTGCCGCAGAAACAGCAAGACCAAGCGGGTCCGTAACCTTTGATGCGGTTTCTGCTTTTGCAGCCAGACCGGGCATTTGGCCGCCACGGAGAGCCAAGCTACCACCAAAAAGAATCGTAGATGCGTCGGTCAAAACGCCGGCAGGATCGGTTGAAAATGCCTTTTTGAAGCCTTCAACAGAGCCGTAGCGGTCGCCATAAAACTGGGCAAGCGCGTCAGACACTTGTTGGAATCTTTCGCTGCGGCCAAGGCCCATCTTATCTTCTGGGTCAGCAAGATTGATGGCTGATTGAGTAATTGCGCCAGCAACGTCATAAAAGCTTTTAGCCGTGTTGACTGGGTCGTTCACCGCCATTGCAAGGCCGTGAACAATATTTCCAAAGGACTCAGGAAAGTTTGTCACGGCTCCATACGCAACGTCGCCCCAACTCATGCTTTGACCTTCGTCAAATGGGGTTTCGGTCGGCATATCCGACTCTAGCTTTGCAGCAGCCTCAACATCAGTCCATTGCTGAGTGCCCTTTTTGTCAGGGTTTGCAGCCATCCATTCCTGATACTTGTTTGCCATTTCTACATCCCCATCGCTGCGTCAGCGCGAGCGCGAATTTCTGCGGCAGAAAGCGGCTTCTGAATTCTATTTACAGGAATGCCAGAATACTGCGAGAACCGCTGCAAGTCGCCCTTATCATACAGCTCGTTGTACTTGTCGATAGCGCGTTCTGCATACTTGCGACGAATTTCAGCCATTCGCTTAAGGGTATCACCTTCAAGAGCCAGCGTACCGGTCATAACCTTCAACAAGAATTCACGTTCTGCCGGGGTATCAAGGCCACGAGCGCCAATCCCAAGAGATTTGATAAGCGGGAATACATCTGAGCCAAGGGTTGCCTCAAGGAGCTGAGCATCCGAAGCGGTACGTGCAGCTTCTGGACCACCAAGAGCAGCGCCAAGACGAGCAAGATTGGTTTTAATATCAGCAAACAAACCAGTCGGAGCGCGACCAGCTTCAACAAGAGCAATCACTCGATTGGCATTTTCTACAGAGCGGACGGCGTTATCTGCGTTTGAAATAACCTCACCCATTTGCTCTGCGCCCCATTCACCAGCTTTTTTCTCAAACGAGCTTTCATACTGCTTAGGAGAAACGGCCATCTGATAGTCCATAAAGGATCCTTTGAATCCTTCTTTTTGAGCCATCTGATAGTTTTTGTAGGCAGTCGTTCCTGTTCCCTCAACAACAGCCTTCAAGATTACGTCGGCAGCTTCTGGGTATTGACGCAACAATTCCGCATTTTTTGTGTCGCCACGGGCCTCAAGCTGGTCTGCAAGCTGCATGGCGCGCTTGTTTGAGCGCAAGTCCTTAATGCGAGATGCAAATGCAGCCGTAAGGGCAGCGTCTGGATTCAAACGCATGGAATTCAGGATCATGGCCTTTCTGGTGCGCCATTCCTCGTCGCCAAGGGTGGAATCCCACAGCTTTCCAAAAAGGCTACGATCTTTCAGGACCTCGTCCGTATCTTCATCGTCGACAGATACCGGAGGGGTGTTTTCGTCATCAATGTACTGACGCACAGCGTCATATTGATTTGGATCAATATTTCCGCGACCACGGTATGGAGCTGAAACGTCCGGACGTCTGAATTGCTCAAGGCTCCTACCGCCTGTGCTGTAAAGCTGAGTTCCATCACTACCGTAAGAACGGCTCATGTCGCCAAACTCACCTTGTGCGCTTGAACGAATAATATCTGCCGGAGGAGAGCCAAACTCGCCGCCACCTTGGACGTCTTGAGCCACAACAACAGGAAGATCAGGCTTGAATCCAGTTTGAACCGGAGGCTGCTGCGGAGATTCGGCGGCCTTGGCTTCACCAATGCCAAGCATATTCAGAAGGCCAGCTCCACGCTCACGCAGAACGTCTTTGATCCCGGTTTGCTCTGCTGCGACATCAATTCCCTGTCCAGCCAACCATGCTAATACTGGGTTCATAGCCTTTTCCTCTACGGCATCGTTCATGCCAGTCTGTACTGGCGGCAAATACGAATAGTCCCCTAGCGGGACTGGCAAACCAACGTCAACCTTGCGCTTACCTTCCGCCATACATCTGTGCGAATTGACGCAGTTTGCTTTGGTAATCCTGTGGGACGTTCAGAGCGCCCGTTGTCGGAAGGCTTGGGCCAGACAAAAGACCGGGGGCCTGATGCTGCTGTGGCGCACCAAACATCATGTTTTGCTGTTGCGCTTGCATGATCTGCTGCATGGCAGGGCTTGCTGCAATATTAGGCATCCCCTGCGGCATCATCTGCTGCATTGCAGGCTGCATCATTGGCGACATACCCGGTGCAGTAGCCGTTACAGGGGAAATCTTCGGAGCAGCCATCTGAGTGACAGGCGGAACCGCAGATTTATCTCCAGCGCGAGCCTTCTGGGAATCCATCATGGTCTGCATGGAAAAGCCTTTTTCACCAAAGCCCAGATTCCCGGCTTTACCCATGAAATGGTCTTTCATGCCGCCCATGACGTTTTCGCCAAAACCACGCTTTTGAGCGTCTTCTAGCGCACCAGCCAGTTCCTTGCGCTTTAAGGCATCCTTCATGTTTGGGTCCTCCAGCTTCTTTTTAAGCTGATCGGCTTCACCAAACTTACCCATGATGCTGCTGAAAAGACCCATAACTTACCCCAGAGCGAGCGTGAGCCAATCAAACAGACCCGGCTGTTTACTGGTCGTTGTGGTCTGCGGAACCGGAGTTGCGCCCAGAGCAGACGAAACGTAGCCGATAGAGGCCGCAGGAGCGCCTGTGTAGCCAGCGTACTGCTGCTTGGCAGCATCGAGCAGAGCCTGTTGTAGACCCTGCTGGAGAGCGCCCTGCTGCGCCAGATTCTGCGTAAGCGTCTGGCCCATGCCGAAGCCGAGGTTTGCAATGTTGGCAAGCTGTGTGCCTGCTGCGAGACGCTGCTGAGATCCAGCCAAACCAGCCTGCTGATTTGCCAATGCAGCCTGAAGTGCTGCCTGTTGGTTCGCCATAGCCGCTGATTGGGCCTGAGACGCACCAAACTGACCTGCCTGCTGTAAAGCAGCCTGATTCGCCAACTGTGATTGTAGGGCTTGCTGGCCAGTCGTAGTCTGTGCCTGCAATCCAGCCGCCTGATTTGCCAAGGCTGCCTGCATAGCGCCAG
>Ga0196905_1000695_pt1 | contig 13441 bp, 9 predicted proteins | sample CB_VirMetaG_3_FD_169098 | JGI IMG/M metagenome (GOLD analysis project Ga0196905, IMG submission 169098) | Freshwater to marine saline gradient viral communities from Chesapeake Bay - CB_1508_1S Viral MetaG (v3) (version 3) | ecosystem: Environmental > Aquatic > Marine > Coastal | place: USA... | reverse complement strand
ATAAGTATGTTATCTATAATTACATTGACAAGACTTGGTCTATTGGTGATCTAGGTCGAACAGCGTGGGCAGATTCTAATATCTATTCTAATCCCCTAGCGATTGATTCTTCGGGTATTCAATACAACCAAGAAGATGGTGTAGATGCGGCAGGCGGTGCGATCACTGCTTTTGTCGAAACAGGTTTCTTCAATGGAGATCCCAATGGTGACAATGTTTATTTCTTAGATCGCGTGATTCCTGATGTAACATTTAAACAAGGCAGTGCAATGAAGTTTACATTGAATACAAAAATATATCCACAAAGCGAACAGATAACTAAAGGACCCTTCACCATTAATTCCACAGATGGTGACTTTGATTTTCGCGCTCGAGGTAGATCGTTCCAAGCTAAGTTTGAATCTGACACGACTGGTGTATCATGGAGATTAGGTACATGGCGAGCGGATGGTAGACAGGATGGATTAAGGTAATGGCATTATACAGCAGACCCTCCTATCCAGAACCTTCATACAAAGAACGTACAGAAGGAAAGATTGATGTTAGAACATACGATGCGTTGATACAGGTTTTAAAACTGCGGGATTATTCAGAAGAGAATCCGCCAGTAAAAATACAAGACCAAACAGAAGCTCGCGCTTTTACTTGGTTTATGGGAAATGGAGAGTAATGTCCACATTATATAAATCAACAGGTTTTAATTTAACCACTACTGCTTTGACCAATGTTTATACTTGTCCAGCAGAAACAGAAACTATTATTAAAAATATTCAGACACATAACTATGGTGGCAGTAATGTAGTGTTTGAACTTTATGTCAGTAAGAATGGTACAGATTACGATATAGCCCACCATACAATTTCCGCTAAAGATTCCTTGAATGCGGCAGATGGTGTGTTGGTTTTAGAAGAGGGTAATATCTTAAAGATGCAAGCAGCCTCGGCTAACTCGATTAGCGGTTTAGTTTCCTATTTGGAGGTCAGAAGTGATACGAAAAATCCAATATAATTTCACCGTGCCCCCTTGTATTCGAGGCATAAAAAGGGTATAATATTACGATGCAAGGATACGCAGGTCCAGTACAGCAAGGAGATATGGTCGTACGCGCGAACGAGGTTTCGCCAGGGATTACTTCACTCTTAGCTAAACAAAACAGGAAGGGGGCACAGGGAATCTATGAACTACCCAGCGCGAAACAGCCAGCCCCGAACTATTACAACATGGCATTAGACAATGTCCAAAACGAGATTCGAACAGCGGCGCAAACAGTTAATGCGATGGCGCCCGAAGGTGAGCGACTAGCTTATATTAATCCACAAGAAGAAGGCATCTTAAAACTATTAGGTGGTTCAGGTGAGCCTGAGCCTGTAACAGGTATTCCTTCATATTATATTACACAAAAAGAAAAAGAATCAGGTAAAACTGCAGAGAGATCAATGAGGTCATTTGCTAGATCACGTGATAATGATAATAAAAATTCTGGTCCAATAAAAGATTCCAAAGGTCGTTTCATTGTAACTCCTGATATGTTAACAAGCCCAGGATCTTTAGTGATGTCACCAGAAACTGGGGGTAGACAAGCTTATTACGCAACGGATGCTGCTAGTGCAGAAGCTGTAGCCAAAGCACGGGAAGCGGCGCAAAGAGCCAGCGCAGGTAAATCATATAAAACTTACGAAGGTGCTTTGGGTGCTTCTGATAAAGATGCAAACCTTCAAACTATGGCTGACTTAGCGGTGGAAGGCGCTGAAAAAGAAAAAGGATTCTTTGAAAAATTATTTGGAAATACTGTAATTGGTAAGGGTTTAAATTTAATAATGAAACCTATAAACGATTATAATTTTAACTGGTATATGAAAAACGTAGACCCTGATATGGGTAAAAAGTTTCAACAACTTTCTGAAAAAGAACAACAAAAGTTAAAAGATAACCCATATCTTATTCCTGGTTACCAAGACTATTGGGATCAGCGTAGAGAAGATATGATGGCTGAACAAATGAAAAGAGACAGAGGCGGGGATAAACCTAAGCCTGTTGTAGCAGAAGCAGTAGAAGAAGAAGAGGTTGCTGAGGAAGAAGAATTGCCATATTTTTCATACGCTAGAAAATTTTTACAGCCAATGACTTATGAAGAAATTCTTAAAAGAGCATACGGAGGAACTTCAGGTCCAACACTTGAATCTTTCCAAGATGCAATTAAACGATCAAGGGAAACAACTTAATGGCATTATTAGATTTTTTATTTGGAACTAAAGAAGCACAGCAAACTTCTACAACTCAGGTTCAATTACCTGAGTACATGGAAAAAGCTGCTGAGTCTTTAGTAGCAACTGCAGGTGATGTAGCTAAAGAAGGTTACATTCCTTACACAGGACCAAGACTTGCGCAAATGTCGCAAGCAGAAAAAGACGCAATCGCAAGAGCTCAAGCTCAACAAGGCATTGCAGGTACTCAAGCAGGTCAAGCCTATACCGCGGCAACAGCAGCGGGGGCACCGATTGGTCAAGCTGATCTTCAGCGATACATGGACCCATACATGACCAGCGTGGCAGACATCGCGGCAAGAGAAGCGCGAAGACAATCCGCTATCGCACAACAAGGTATTGCAGCACAATCAGCACAAGCGGGTGCATTTGGTGGTTCACGTCAAGCGGTACTAGAAGCTGAACGTCAAAGAAATTTACAACAGGGTATCTCTGATATTTATACACAAGCCCAACAACAAGCTTTCCAAACTGCACTAGGTGCGGCACAACAAGAAAGACAACAACAGTTACAATCTGCTTTAGGCATGTCAACTACTGCAGCACAACAACAAGCGGCACAGCAAGCGGATTTCCAACAAATGATGGGTATTGGTGGATTGCAAAGACAAATGGAACAACAAGGTTTAGATATTGGATATGGTACTTTCTTACAAGAAAGAGATTACCCAAAACAACAACTAGGATTCTACTCTGATATTTTAAGAGGAGTTCCAACAGGTGAAACAAGAACGTACACGGGTACTCCAGTCCAGCAACCTAGCTTTTTCTCACAAGCGATGGGTCTAGGTATTCAAGGATTAGGAGTAGCGGCAAATTTAGGATGGCAACCTTTCGCGTAGGAGTTTAATATGGCAGAAAAAAGCAACGGAATATTAGATACTTTAAATAGATTTGGTATGACTACCTTAAGTGTACCATATAATATTAGTTCTGAATTTTTAAATTCTATACCTTTCTTAAATTTAAATACTCCTTATATTGACCCAAATGCTGAGGGTTTAATGCAAGGTGGTTTTGTATCCAAAGATGAAATGGATAAAATTAGAGAAGATAGAATAGTAGAAAATATGGGTGATGAATATGCTGGAATGCTGACTGGTAATTCAGGAATAGCAGCATTGACTGGTATGGAAGGTTCACCAGAATTACCTTCACAAAAACCTAGGTTAATGGCAGAACCAGATATTGAATTAAAACCAAGACCAACTGAAGAAGATAAAGAAGCCGCCAAAAAAAGAATTGAAGGCGACAAAGAAGAAGCTAAAGAAGATGACAGACCTAAAACTTTAAAAGATTATATGGCTAAAATTTTAGATGATGGTGATGCTTTAATTGCTTTAGGTGGAGCCATTGCTAGAGGTGAAGGTTTAGTCGGTGGATTAGAAGAGTTTTCTAAAACTAGAAAAGAAACAGAAGCTACAGAGTATGCTAGAGAAGTTGCTAAGTACGAAAGAGAAAGACAACAAGAATTAGATACTTTAGAAAAAGCTTCAACATTAGCTGAGATAGCTTACAAAGAAAGTCAATTGACAAGTGACGAGCAAAAGATAGCGCAAGACTTAGCTATCCAAAAAGCTAGAGCCCAAGGCATTACTGATATAGAATCAGCAGAGTTTGCTGAGATATATGCAGATGCTATTGAAGCTGTTGTTAATAAAGAGAAGCCTTTAACTTTAGCAGATATCAATGAAGGAATGGCTTTAAAAGCATTAAATATTGATACGTCAGGAATGAATTTAAATAGTGGTACACCTGTACCTTTATTTGATGCTTCAGGCAAAAGAATTAATTAATAAGTAAAGAGCTTGGCTCTTGAATACACGAAAGTGTAACTAAAAATATGGCAGAAGAAATAAAATACATACCTATAAGTGATGAGAAAGTATCTTCATTATTATCAGAAGCATCTTCCGCCGCAGCTCAATCAGCTTCTTTATCTCAACAACTAGCTCAAAGACCTGTAACATCTGAGCCTACAAGAACTCCTAAAAATATTGGTTATGTTAAACTAGGTGATGATGAAGATAGTCCTATGGTACAAATAGATGCAGACGCATCTCCTGAAGAAATCCAAGCGATACTAAAAAATCCAGAACTAGAGAAAAATTTATTTGAACAAGGTTACATTTATAAATATGGTGTAGGCGCCGAGCGATACAACAGACCCGATGACTTAAACGATACTGCCTTTATGAAAGGTTTGAAGGGGGGTTGGACTGGACTTAAAACAATTGGAGCGGGGGCACTGGGAACCGTATTCGATTTACTAGGGGCAGAAGATTTAGAGAAAGCAACAAATGATGCTATCCAAAGATACCAGTTAGAAGGTCAAGCTAAACAATATATTAGAACAGATGATGGAGAAATAATTCCCTTTAGCACTTCTGTTGAAGAAATATTTAATTCAGAGGCTAGAACAAAAGACTTTTTAAAGTGGTTAAGTTTTAATGTGGGGCAAGGTCTTGTCACCACCATTCCTATTTTCGCGGCAAGCTTAGTCAATCCTGTTATTGGTGTGGGAGCGGCTTATGGTATGGGTGTAGGTGATTCGCGAATTGCTCAGCTGGAAGCGACTGATTTTGAAAAAGCTAATGCAGGACTTTCTTTAGCCGCAGGTATTCCATATGCAGCTGCTGAAAGATTTTTCGGTGCGGGTATGCGCTTGGCGGATTTATTAAATCCTGCTAAAGAAGGAGCTAAAGAAGCTTTTGAAAAAGTATTAAAAGAAAGCACCGCTAAAACTATTGCCAAGGCTACAGGTAAAAGTATGTTAGGTGAGGCAGTGGCGGAAGGAAGTCAAACTGTTATCACTGAAACTGTAGGTGAGATAGAGGGACTTGCGGACAAAAATCAAAGCATTACGGCAGGTCTTGCTGACTTATATACAGATAAAAATTTCTATAAGAAGATAGGTGAAGCGGCAGCGGCTGGTGCTGCAGGTGGTGGACCTTTTGGTATCGCGGGTGGTGTTGCTCAAAGAATTAATATTAATGAAGCAGGTAAAGTTGATTTAAAAGATTCGAAAGAATATACTGACCAAAGACCCACAGACGAAAACAATAAAGATTTAATAGATAAACTTGGGGAAGATTTTAAAACTAAAAAGTACACTGTTACAGGTGTAGGTGAATCTATAGGTCTAGACGGCAATCCTATACTAGATGAAAACGAAAATCCTATTAGCCCCACTTTCCAAGTCACAGGTATTTATGATGACAAAGGAAAAAGAAAAGTTATTTTAAAAGATACCACACCAGGAGCCGCTCGCACATATTTACATTACGATGCTTCTATCTTAGATTCTTTAAACCCAATAGAAGATGTAAAGACCGACAAGCCAGACACTCCTGTGTTACAAGTGGGTGAAATATATACAGATAATAAAGGTAATAGATTTGAAGTATTAGAAATATTAGATCCTAATCCTAAATTAGGAATTACAAATAAGTCTATCAGGTTTAAAGAGCTAGATAATCCCGACAGAGAAGTAGGCACTTTAAAATATGACAGTTGGGTAAACAATGTAAAGACAGGATCTTTCCAACGCACCAGTGAAAAACCAGTATTCGACAAGCCAGGTGATTATGATAAAGTTAATGTAAAACCTGCCACAGCTAAACAAAAAGAAAAAGCAAAAAGTATTTTAAAGTCTAGAGGATACACAGATGATGCGATCGACCGTATAGACTCCGCAGGAAATCGCGCTTTACTGCTTGAAGCCAATAGTGAAGATGCACAAAACTATATATCACCAGAAGAAACTGAAAGACTTGGTCAGCTGGGATACTTGGAAGAGATGGCTAATGGTTTTACTGTAGAAGTTCCTCGCGGTGGTAAGCGTTCTATATACACTGCCCAAAAAATAAATGAGATTTTAAACAACACTTCCATCAACAAGAAAACAGGTAAGAGTGTTGGTCGAGAAATACTGGAAGATATTTTAGAGAACAATGTAGAAAACACTACTACTCCCGTAGGTAAAGAAGTGGTCGGTAGAACGCCCGCCGTGCCCCCTCTGAGCGAACAGGAAATTGTTAATCAATCAGATGAAAAGATAGCAAAGCAGTTATCTAAAATTGGTGACCAGTTACGAGACCCTAAAACATCTGAAAGTAAAAGACAAGAAATACTTAACTATAGAAATATTTTAGATGTCGCTTCTACTACAGAAATGTATCGCCCTGCAATAGATAGAAGATATGAAATGGAAAGCTTAGCTACTCGGATTGGATTTGGGGGCACACCTGCCGCAATTATAGGATATCAAAAAGCAATTGAAGGCTTACGTAAAAGAGTAGGCATTACAGAAGAAGATCGTGCTGAACAAATAAAACAATTCCAAGACAGAATAGATTCCGCCGAAGAAGACTTAAGAAGATTTAATATTATTTATTCTTCTTTTGGTTATCCACCATTAACTAGAGAACAATTAAATAGTATAAAACACAATTCATTTCCTAAAAGAAATGAGATACGCCAAATGTATCAGGGTAAACCTGAAGGTAATCTAACCCAAGTCAGAGAAGTTTGGGAAGCAACAGATGATCCTAAAGTTATTAAAATTAAAGAAACTCAAAGAATCATAAATGCTAATAAAATTAATGCAAGACTTAACCAAACTTTCTTAGGTACTATTAGTAATACTTTTTGGAATATGGATGGCGGCTACCCAGGGAACAAACCATCAGCCAATGCAGACTTAGCTGTAGTATATATGATGCCTAAAAGTTTTACTAAGTTGGCTTTAAAAGAACCTGACTTAACTATGGCAAGACAATTACAAAGACAGATTGCTTATGCTAGAGAAGGCACTAACGGCATTACTCCACCTTATTTAGAACTAACAGTAGAGCAAGATGAAAATAATAATTACACTGTAATTGTTAACGGACATGAAGGTAGAGGCAGAGCTAATTGGGCAAACAGTTTAAATCCTAATAAACCAATACCTGTTTTAATAAAGGTCAATCAAAAAGGAAAGAGATATAAAAATCTAACATTAGCTAAAGGCGATAGCTATAAAGAAGTCAGAGACAGAGTATTTAGAAATCCTAAAACTATATATCAAAACGAAGCTTTAACTAAAATAGATTCTTTACCTGAAGGTCAACAAGTTGAATACAATCCTAAAGCTTATACTTCCAAAGAAGTTCCAATTGTAGGATTTATCCACGATACTGATAATAAATTTGGTCCTATCTTTAAAGATGATTATGAGTATAATCCTTTTGCTATAGATATCCAAATGTCTCAACTTGCCCCAAGATACACCCCAGAATTTACAAAGAATATGCCAAGAGTCTACACCATGGTAAGAAATGAATTAGACAGATTAGGGTTGACTTATGTAAACTTAAGTATTGTTAACAGGTGGTTAGATGGCGCTAAAGCAAAAGGTAAATTTATATTTCACAGTGACTTAATTACAAATGCTTTAAACTGGACTAAGCCTCAATTAATATCAATATTAAATAGTCCTAAAGGTGAGTATGGTGGAGTTGTTACTACAGCGGATTCACAACTAATGACTTTAAGACATGAAGCGATGCATGCTATGTTTAGTAGTGGATTCTTCACAGACCAAGAAATGAAAATATTAAAAGATTATTCTAGAAGAGTTTGGATAGATAAATATAATATACGAAATGTTTATTCAGGCAAGCCAGATGCGTCAGAAGAATTATACATTGAAGAAGGTGTAGCATTTGCTTTTGCGGATTTTTTAGCTAATAAGTCTGACGTAAAAGGAGTATTAGCGCAGGCTTTTCAGAGATTAAAAGCTTATTTAATGGCTTTAGGAAACGCATTACGTGGTTTAGGATTTACCACTGCTGAAGATATATTCAATGATATAGATGCAGGTATGTTTAAACAAAGAGTAGAAGAATATAAAAGACTCGAACGAAATAATATTATAATGAATAACAGCATTCTCGCTAAACAATATGGCAAAGCTACGTTTGATACTCAAATTGTAAATGCTTTTGGTTCTTTATCCGATGCTCCCATCACTCAACCAAACTATAAAAACAGTTTAGAATATATTGAAGAACCATCATCTCCAGATTTAGATGCGTATATACCAGGAACGCGCCAAACTCTACGAAAAGAAATGCGTGAAATGTCTAACGATATTAAAGCACAAGAAAGAGAAGAAGCTCGTGGTCAGATTAGTGAAAAAGGTTTGGGAACTCTTAGTAGAGTATTCTCACATGCTAGAATATGGGCTAAGAAATATCCAATCTTTGAAAAATTATATACAGCTGTGAATTTTAGAGATCAAAAAACTAGAGAGTTGCAAAGTAAATTTGTAGACATTCTGGGTAAAAGTTATTTAAAAGTAATTCGCAATCCCCAAGCAACTGCTTTATTAAACAAAGCATTTGAAATATCTCAACAGGTACCAGGTAGATATAGAGGAGATGAGAATAATAGAATAATTTTTAGAGCTGATAGAGATGGGGATGGAGCCAACAGTAAAGTTAAAGCAGGGGATATTGTTATTCTGGAAGGTGATCTAGCAGATGCATATGAAAATGCTCAAGAAGGTATTCAGTATATGCACAAAGAAATTGTTAGAGGTTTACTAGCTAATGATGCTTCTACTGAATTATTAAATGATGCTATTGCTTTAGCTATTCAATATGAAGCTTTGAATTTAACTGATAAAACTTTTATTAATGGAACTAAAGCTATTACAGAATTAACAGAAGCTGATTTTGAAAATTTAAATTACACAGATATCAATCAAATAACTACAGCTATTGCTAACTTACAAGAAACCATACAAGACAACCCAGAATTTTTAATTAACCGCGGTATTACAACTGAAGAAGGAAAAGTCTTGGTTAGTAAAATTGCCCAAGTGTTGGGGGCACGGGATTCGGGTGGTACCGTTGGGACTGGCATGCTTGCTTTGAGCAGTGAATTAAAAAAGTACAATGATTTTACTTTAACAGATTATGTACCTCTCCAAAGATTTGGTAACTATTTTATTGTAGTAAAAGATAAAGATAATAATACAGTTGATTACAGATTATTTGAAAGAGGATATTTTGGTGGAAGATTATCCAATGAAGAAAGTGAAGTTCGCGCAGAGTTAGAAGCAAAGTATGGAAACAACACAGACTATACAATATCAGAAACGCGCGAAGTTAGTATTCAACAATTAAGAGATAGAGTTCAAGCTGATTTTGCTAGCATAGATTCCGCCGCTAGTTTTATATCTGATACCAATAAAGAATTATATAATCAGATAAGAAAAGAAATAGAGACTGTGTTAAACAAAGGTACTGATTTAACAAAAGGACAGGTGTTGGGTTTCAGTGCTTTCATTAAACCACGTAAAAAAGAAGGGGGTATTCCAGGATATAGTACTGATTTCGCTAGAGCTATTACTCAGTATGGTTTAGCTAGCAGCAACTTCGCTGCAGGTAATAGGTTCAATCACACTATTGGCAAGGCTTGGAGAAACACACAAGATGAGAAACAAAATCCAGATAAGAATTTAAGAGAAGCCTCTAATGAGTGGTATCAATATGTGTTAGATCCTAAACAAGAACTAGCTAGTATCAGAAGATTAGGATTCTGGTATTATCTTGGTGGTAATATATCTTCAGCATTCTTACAGTTGATGAGTATTGTACAATTTAGTGGACCAATCTTAAGCACAATCTCTGGCAAAAGACAATCCGCCGCTATTGAATTATCCAAAGCATTTAAAGACGTAATGAAGATGTTACAATTTAATGGTAGAAGATATCAAGATGTGTATATAGATTTTAATAAACTTCCAGAAGATGTACGTGAAGACGCGATGGCTGATGTGTTTAACGGTACTATCAAGCAAGGTATGGCTATGCATGAAGCTGGTATGCCACAGGGTGGAGGTATTGTTGGAAGAAATGAAAGAGTAAAAAGAAACATAAGAACATTTGAGAACACAGTTATTGGTGGTGTGTTTAATACTTTTGAAACTATCGCGCGTTTGACTGCTTATATTGCTACACATAGAATGATGCAACAAACAGATGCTATGGAAAATGCTACTAAGTTTTTTAAAACAGATGCTGATTTCCAAGCTAATATGGATAGAAATAATGGAGTAGCTACACCTAGAATGGTAGCCCAACAAATGCTAGAGGAAACTTTTGGTGTATATGGTAAATTAAATAGACCTAAATATATGAGAGGTTGGGGTTCTGTGTTCTTCCTATTCCAGACTTACATCAGTCAGATGTATAGTTTAATGTTTAGAATGTTTAAAGACCGAGGTCCTGCAGGTAAAAAGGCGTTGGCTAAAATGATGTTAATGATTGCACTTACTGGTGGACTATTAGGATTACCTGGTATGGATGAGGTAGCATGGTTAAGAGATTTAATAAGAAAGCAAGTAACAGGTATTGATAAAGATACGAGAGCCGAGTTAAGAAATATGTTAGTCGAAGTATCTAATCCTAAAGTAGCAGAATTTTTTGAGAATGGTATATTCAATGCATTAGCTAATGTAGATGTTCAAAGAAGATTATCTTTTGGTAATGTCCCAGGTTCAGCACAGATGCGTGCAATTCTAGGAATGATGGGTATAAATACGGGAGCAAGAGCTGAAGAATTTTTAGGGGCACCAGGTGCTATCTTATTCCAAAATGCTAGAAACTTCTTTGGGGCTTATAATAGAACTGGAGACTTTCCTATTCAAGAATTTTTATATGCAGTAACTCCTACATTTATTACTAACTTAATTAAAGCAGGGGATGTCGCATTAGATGGTAGAGTCGAATCAAGATACGGAACAGTATTAACAGATGACGCAGGTTTATATGATGCGTTCCTACAAGGCATAGGTTTTACTCCAACCAAAGTATCTAAAGAACGTGAGCTATTAAGATTAGAAAAATTAAATGTTGGTAGAAATTCTTTAATTCAAAGTAGAATGAATGTTAAAGTAACTGCCGCATACAAAAAAATATATAGTGGAATGATGCAAGAAGATTTTAATTTACAACTGGAAGGTCAAGAAGATTTAAGAGAGATACTTCAAATGTTATTTGCTCACAATTCTAAACAAGACTTGGCAGGTCAATTAAATATTGACGTACCAAGACTTGCTAGTGAAGCCCTAAAAGATTTAATAAAAGAATACAGGCTTCTAAAACAGGGATCTAAAGTCATACCTCTAAATGTTAAGAATGCAAAAGACTTAGGGGTAATGTACGATATACCCTAGCACATCCAAGAAACCCAATCTTTAGATTTCGCGCCAGTCGGTTCATCGACTACTACAGGTACTTGAAAAGTGACACCGTATTCTGGGTGAGTAAACCATAAAGCTTGTTGCGGTCTTTCAGATGTGAATCTATTTGAGTAGGCGTATTCATCATAACCCTTTGTAGAGCCATTAACGATACAACCTTTTAAAGATATGTATTGATGGTAGTGACCCATGATTACATAATCAATTGTTTTGTTTTGGTTGTGGTATTCCTGTTTAATCTTCTGAACACCACGTGCAATCGGTCCAAGCATTCCCACAATTCCCGTGCCCCCTGCCACTCCGAGGCGATCACCATGGGTTAGTAAGTAATTAACACCGTATATCTTGTATACTGTATCAAAACCTGTCGGTATTTGGAACTGGATTCGCTTGTCATTTTTAAAATGTCTAGCTAGTAGGTTGTATAGCATCCAATCGTAGTTAGTTTTCGCGGCTTGCTTGTGGCGATATTGTTTATAGGTACGTGAGTGATTACCAAATGTACAAGGTACAAATACTTTACCAAAAGTATTAGCAAATCTTTCCAACGCCCATGTAAAATTATCTAGTAAATCTAGTACATGCTCAATATTAGAGCCATCATTACTCTCAGCTAGTTCATCATGGATATCACCCGAAATCATATCACCGCCTAACGCACAAACAATCCCAGGATATTTAGGATTAACCATATGGTTAGTGCATAGGTCTATGGTAGTATCAATAACATTCTTGAATCTTCTTAACGCAATCGTTCTATCATATTCATTAATCCCATTGACCGCTTCTTTATAGACGACCTCGCCCCAGTGAAAGTCCGATAAGAATATCGTAGGCACACCAGGTGCCCCCTTGGCAGGCGTAGTTTTTGTCAACCACTTAGGTGGTTTGACTACATGATTCTCAGCTTTAATTAAACTGTTCTTTAATTTTTGATGGGATAGATTCTCTTTAGCGAGTACATCTACCTGTCTTTTTAGATCACGGATTTCCGCGTCGTGTGCATACTGCTGTTCAATCAGCGCCGCCTCAGCGTCGGGGGGCACGGTTGTGGGTTTAACACCTTGCAGTTGTGCTTGTTCAATTCTCTCGATAAGAGTAGTCCGCGGGATTCCTAGTTCTCTAGAAGCCGCCGCTTTGTTTCCTTTGTTTCGGATGACCGAATTAAGGGCATCAATAAGGATACTTTTTGCTGTAGTTTTTGCCATAATTATCTCCTGTAGTGCGCGAATAATACCACGTTTTTTAACCCTTGTCAAGCAAATAATCATATGGTATAATTTTCTAATGAAGTTAACGGATACCATAGTAATCACAGCACCTGTAGTCAAAATAGGCGGAGATGCTGTTAAAGTAGAAGAGGCTGACTCCTCTTCGGATTCCCAACAACAAAACCCTTAAGGAGTAATCAATGAAAAAAGGAAGAATACAACCAGGTAAAAATACACCTGTAAAAACTAAGTCAAGTTCTAGCTCATCTAGTAAAAAGTCGTCTTACACTGCAAAGAATCCTAGAACTAGACAGTCAATGACAACTAATAAAAAATCCACAGCAAACGCTGGGGATAATGTTAGTAAATCTAAACCAACAGCCAACGGATCTGCTGGCAAAAACTACAATGTCGGAGTATCTAAAGGCGGCGTTTCTTTTGGTGAAGCATTTAAACATTTTAGAAATCAAGGTGCTAAAGAATTTACTTGGAACGGTAAAAAATATCACACAAAAACTAAAGAAGAAATGTAATGCCAATCACTAGGGCTAGTTTACCTAAGACCACTTCTCTTAAAGTTAAGAATAAAAATAAGAAGAAGTATCAAACACCTGGAGCCAAAGCTAGAGCTAAGGCTACAGCGAAAACAAAAGCAATCTTATCCCAACAAAGAGGGGAAGGATCTCCTCAAGGTAAGGTTGTGATGAGAG
>Ga0196905_1000693_pt1 | contig 13452 bp, 20 predicted proteins | sample CB_VirMetaG_3_FD_169098 | JGI IMG/M metagenome (GOLD analysis project Ga0196905, IMG submission 169098) | Freshwater to marine saline gradient viral communities from Chesapeake Bay - CB_1508_1S Viral MetaG (v3) (version 3) | ecosystem: Environmental > Aquatic > Marine > Coastal | place: USA... | reverse complement strand
GATTAAATGTCATATTATTATTTATAAATGGCGGTGGGTTAGAGATTCGAACTCTAGGAACACTTGCATGTTCAACAGTTTTCAAGACTGCCGCCTTCAACCACTCAGCCAACCCACCGAAAATGGAGCGGATAGGCAGAATCGAACTGCCATCTAAACCTTGGCAAGGTCTCATAATAACCGTTATACTATATCCGCTTGATAATTACTAATTTAGAGCATCTGATAATGATTGTGCCTTTTCTGTTTCTTCTGATACAAATATAACACCACCTCTTCTCACCAATTCATTTTTGATCTTTTGTTTCTTTTTAGGTAAAGTGTTTGCACTATTAAATGCTTCAATCAGTTCTTTGTTAGTCTTGGTTTTCATGTAATCATGGGAAATCGTTTTCTTTTTAGTTTCACGATTGATGTTGACATGCGATTTACCGAATTTCACTGGACTCATAATCTTTCTCCTTTTGTTGCTTATTTATATGATACTTAAGACTACACTCTGCACCACAAAAAACAGCAACTGTTGGTTCAGTCTCAGATGTATGATATTTTAACTTTACGACTGGAAACATTTCTCTACAAACTTCACATTTGTAATAAAATGAATCACTCATTTATTTTATATGTTTGTGGAATTTCTATTGGTTCGAGCTTTTTTTCTTCTTTTGTATTAAATTCAGCGAAATCCTCTGGATTTCCACGATCAAACCAAAGTGCAAGTACAAATCTATCGCCCTTATAGACAGGTTCAGTGCCATGCCATCTTTGTGTAGAATTATTAAATGCAACCATTGTACCTTGTGATGGTGTAACTATGATGTTATCTACAATAAGTTTACCACCTTCAAAATCATCATTTAAAAAGAAGATTGCTGTACCTGAATCATCTTCTGCAATATCTTTATGAAACCCTATAAATGTATCTACAGGATATTGTATGATCTGCATATAAGAGATTCTTGCAAAGTCTTCTGACTTGGGTAAAACATAATCTACAAATTTTATAATACTTTCGAAGTCTTTATTAGTCGGACCAATCGAATAACATAGTCTGCCATATGCATCAAAATATTTTATTCTATCTTCCTCTTCTTTATTTACTGGTGTTGCAACATAATGCTGTAATGTAACCTCAGTCATTTTTGCATTAAAGAATTTTCTCATAATTAAATGACAAGTATCTCTATCGAGCCCTTTTGATATAACTTGTATATGATTTAACATGGATGTAAAAACCTCACTTGACTAATTCTCCAACCATCTTCTGAGTATTTTGTGTAATCATCAATATATGCACCATGTAATCTATTGCCTGGAAATATAACACAACGATTAAATTTAGCAGGTATGACTCGTTCTATTTTAAATAGGTTTTCTACAGAATATAGAAGATTGAATCTTTCGTCATTTGTAATCCATTCACCCTCATAAACTGCAGTACCACCATTCTCCTCTTTATCTAAGTAAACTAACATGTTCAACACTGATAATCTATCTGGTGTGTTAAATGTAGAGTCTATATGTGGATAATGTTGTAGTTTGTTGTCAAAGACAGTTTTAGTTTGAAATATGTTAAACTCGTATACATTATTCCAATTATAATCACCTTTATGCCAGTACTTTCTACATTCATGTAATACACGATCCATGTCTGCATAATATTTTCGTGTAGGGTGTGCGATACTGTCTGTAATTCTACAATCGTTATAGTCTATGCCATTTTTACTATTTCGTTCTGAATTGTATTTCCATAGAGGAAAATCTCGTTTTGTTATAAAACGATATATTTCATCTGGATTTTCATAGAAGTTATCAATAGTAAGTACAAGACCATCGTATTGTGTTTCAAAATTACCGCTGAATTTAAATAGTTCGTCAAAATCAAATACTTTATTTTTATTCATTTTTTAAAAATCCGTAGTGTAGATTGTTTTCTGACCAATTGTGATCAATCATATCTTTGTGTTTTAAATTAAATGAAAGAGATATTCTCTCATATTCATCTTGTTTTGTATATTTTGGTGGTACTGAATGCATGAGATAACTTGGCCACAAGAGAAACTCATTGTCTACAGGATATATTTCTAAATGACTATGAGAATATGGTGTACCTGTAAACACTACATTTGGTGTGTTCTCGTTTGAATGAGGTTGTGGATATGTTTTGTGTGAAAACTCTGCAAGATTTGGATTTAGAAACTTGATAGGCGATGTATTTTCTGCTGTTTTTAAATACCATGTACCTGATACATGAGAATTGACATGATTGTGTATTTCGTGTTGATGTTGACCGTGATATACACTCACCCATGCATATAAGTGAATGTCTCTTCTAGTGATATATGACATATCATTGCCAAGTACATTGAAACAAAACTCTGCATATGTATCTTTAATTATGTCTGCGAATTCTTTAAACCATGGCATATCGTACATTTGCATACGAACATTATTGTCAAAATAAGTGGTGTAATTTCTACTATTGTCTTCTGAAAATTCCGAACCGATTGATTTTACCAAGTCTCTGCAATCCTGCAATATTGGATTCAGATTCAGATCAAGCATGCCTCTCAACATAGGTGTTGAGAAGACAGGTAATAAATCTACTCTTGCTGGTTTAAAATTAGTCGGTGTTCTCATTTGTTCTCACACCAATACCCACTCCTTGTTCTCCGTTGGGTAATGTTACATTACGATAATATACAATCACCTCACCAAGTTCTCTAATGTATCGTCTGAGTTCTTGCATGTTGGTTGACATCACTTGATAATCACCTATGGTTGTTGCAACGAATACAACTGACCCACCATTTTGTTTTTTCATTTCATCAAGGAAACGATCTAGGTATGTGTAACCCTCTGGCCATTCAGGATATTCTCTATCCTCTTGGGCACACTCTCTTGGTCTTGATGTAGTTCCATCTTCATTTGTAATTTGATTACAACGATTGATGATTCGTGCTTCTGATACCACATACCATTGTGGTTCAGTGAGATTGATCTCTCTAGGTAATTGAGGTTGTATAATATCCAGTCTGACTGGTTCAGATTTTACTTCAATTGTTCTTGTTGGTAAAAGATTACAACCACTAATTAGGGTTGTTGTTAGAGCCAAGATTACTAATTTCTCTACTGTCATTTTCTATATCCTCAAAAACCTCTTTGGTTCCATTATTTAGGGTAGTCTCAACTAACCCAGGCCTTGCCTCTGCAAGTTGATTCAAATTATGTCTACGAAAGATGTCAAGATATCGGTTCATATCTTGTTCGATCTGTGCATTACGAGCCATTAGATTATTGAGTGATTGTCCTTGTCTTTCAAAACTTTCTCTCATTGAATCCATAGTTCGTTGTTGTGTTTCAACGGCGGTCTCCAACTTTGCATTGTTTTCGATAAGAGTTCCTCTCTCGTTCCACAAATACCAAGTTGAAAGTCCTAATGCAAGTATAATACCGATAAAAAACTGTTGCATTATAACTCCTCTATTTTATAGTCTAAACCAACAGCTGATCTAAGTTCAATCATCTTTCCGTCTGAATCACGGAATTTTAAATGATTTGGTTTTGTCACAAATAATTTAAGTGCATTATACTCTGACTTATATACATGTGAACTATCACCTGATCGGTAGACTGTAATCAAAAACTCCTTGCGAAACAAGGATTTTAACCATTCTATAATTTTCTTCATAACTTTATTTATATACAAAAAAGGGGAGTTTATTTAAAGTCGTAAAACTCCCTCACCGAAAAATCGACTCGCAATTTTGGTTATGTTATTTTAAGTCGTATAACCCAGCGCAAATGCTAAAGATCGACAATGGTGATACGGCGGGCGTCTTTCTGCCGTTTCTTGAGCTCGAATTTCCAATTAAGGTCTTACTCACCACTCTCACCATTTCTTAAAAGTTTTAGTTTTGCAATAGTATCAGCGGCACTTGTATGTAGTATGCCGATACCACCTGCCTTGATCCAAAGATCAATGTTCTTTTGTCTATCGTCAATCAACACAAAACCTTTTTGTGCGAATGCAGCCTTTTGACTACCTTTGTAAGTACAAGTGACAACATAACTTGGATCGACATGTTTTTTAATCCACTCTACTTTGTCGTGTACTACTAACTCTCTGTTGACAGTGCCAGCAGCAGTCAAAATCTCAGTAGGTAAACCAGTGTGTTTGACATATGCAACTAGATCGTACATATCTGGCATAGGTGGTAGGTTACCAAATAATCTCTTGTTTGTTAACTCCTCTTTTCTCGCATCATACACTTTATGACCTGCATCATCTGGAGTAATAGGTTGCCCTAATAGTTTACTTGTACCAACTATGAAATCGGCAAGTACGCCGTCCATGTCAAGGAAAATTCTTTTTATCTCATCTTTTTTCATAATATAATGGTATCAAAAAATGTGGTCTATTGTCAACCCTTTCCTAACCAAAAAGTCTCGTAAATCCAGTCTTCTTTCTTGTAGGCCTCTCGTTCCCAAGGTGTGTTGGAATATGCAATTCCTTTATAGTCTTTAGTTTTCCATCGGAAATGATACGGAGAGAGTTGTCCTGAGAGAAATTGTTTCGCATGTACTAGTTCATGTGCTAGATTTAACATCATGTAATCCAAGTCAAAGGATTCTTTTCCAGACGATCTGGCAAGTTCTATTTCGATCTCCTTACGACCTCCTAGACACCAACCATAACAATCATCTTCTAGTGTATTGCTAACGATAATATTGACGGAAACCACTCTCCTGAGTCTTGGAATGAAGTATCTGAGAGTGTTTTTGATGTATTGTTCTATTCTTTTCTTTTGTGCAATACGACCTTTGAAATCTACTAGTATATTTTGATTGTATTTTGCATTTTTCATAATATAACCATAACAAAAAAACTGGTCTATAGTCAATAACTTCCTACAACTAAAATCATAACAAAATCAATGACTTACTCGTCTTCGTCATCATCATCATCATAAAACCAATCGTCAATCTTGGTTGCACACATAGAACAAACTTTAGGTTTTATCTCTTCTGTTGGTTCATTTATAGGTTCAATTTCGTATTCGTTTAGGCATTCTTCACACCAATATCTATATTTAATCATATTTCTCCGTCAAAAAATCCAGCATCTGTTGCTTTACCTGTCATTACCATAATCTTTTCAAATGCCTCAGTAAACCCTATGGGCGCACCATCTAGTGTTACATAAGGACATTTGTGACTAAACTCTTTTCGTGGTATATCTACCCCAATAATGTATGTTCGTACAGTTTGATTTTCCCTATCTACTTGATCAAGTAAATGCCTCCAGCGTAATGCCTCAACATCATTCTCTTTTGTTCGTTCTAGATAAAGTTTGTACTCTCTCATTTTACTTTCTGATTTAAATCCCATTGCCACAGGTCGTCATAACCACCAATCGCCTCACCATCTATACGGATTTGAGGGAATGTTTTAGCGCTTGGAAACTGTTCAAACAGTTCTTCTCTAGTAAAATCTACATCTAACTGTTTGTATGTGTATTCGTACCCCTCTTTTTCACATAATGCTTTTGCCTTATCACAAAAAGGGCACATAGTTTTACCAAATATTTCTATCATTAATACCATCCTCTTATATAATCAATACTGTACTTCTCTTGCACAGTGGTTAGTTCTTCACTTGTGAATTCTATGTCATTCTCTGACCTATTCTCCCACATCAAACACATATCGTCTCTACTCATTACATTCTGTTCTACATTATCAAAGATCAAAGACAATGCATTCTTCATTTCTGATAATGGAAAAACAAAATCGTAGTCATCTAAATGACCCATGTAATACGATTGTGAAAAGAAATGTGGATCTAATATTTCTAATTCATCAATATGAAATCGTTTATCTCTGTTTCTATGTATATATCTAATTGCAGACTTATACCTTTCTACTGGATCTCTTCTAATTGCAATCTTAATTGTATCTTCTCTGAAAGGTGGATTGATACGACTTGCATTTTGTTCTATATCAATATATCTTTTCTCTGCCTGATCTATATCACTATCGTCATGTAATATTTGATACAATCTTGTAAATGTAGATAGACCATTCTTTGGGCATATTCTAACATCTACAGTATCACCAAAATAGAGAACATTATTAGTAGGACCAATCCTACTACTCATTTTTAGTAATTTAGCGTGTTCTCTTATTGATCTAGAGTTTGAAGTCTTTGAAGGTATCATCTGTCACATCTTGTTTTATACCACCAATCACATACGATTCAATCTCTGTCTCCTGTGGTGCATTCTGTAAACCTTTACTATTGAACCAATGTTGTGTCCATGGTAGTGGATTATTTGTTGATGATATATCATATATTGCATCAAGACCTATTGCTCGTAATCTTTTATTAGCAATATACTCTATATAGTTATTCAATAATGGCACTGATAGACCAATCATTGAACCATTTTTAAACAAGAACTCTGCCCATTCTTTTTCTTGTTGAACAGCGTTCTCATATAACTCGTAAACCTCTTTCTCACAATCTTTCATTACTTTGTTCATTATCTTATCATTCTCATGGTTTTTATAACACTTGAGTATGTGTTGTGATATAGCAAGATGTTGTGATTCGTCTCGTGCAATGAAAGAAATAATCTTTGCACTGCCTTCCATGAGTTTTAGTTCACCAAAACCAAAACTACAAGCAAATGAGACGAAGAATCTTATGCCCTCAAGTATATTAACTGAGATCAATGCCAAATACAATGCTTTGTACAAGTCATAATCGTCTACCTTGAGGCCTAAGAGTCTTCGTCTCCCAAGTTCAATGAACTCATCATATTTTTCGGTAACCATTTCTGCTCTCTTTACGATTGCAGGTTCATCTAGTATAGTATCAAATATATCACTAGGGTTTGCATACACATTTTTGATAATGTGTGTGTATGAGCGACTATGAATAGTCTCCATAAAGTCCCATGTGATAATTGCTGACTCAAGTTCAGGTAAAGACACAAAAGGTAAGAATGCTATGGATGGCGCTCTACCTTGAACTGAGTCTAGCAATGTTTGATATCGTAAGTTAGAAGTAAAGATGTGTTTTTGTGCATTATTAAGTTGATGATAATCAGCACGATCTTTTTGCAATGAGACTTCTTCTGGACGCCAGAAGAACCCTAATTGTGTTTGGGTGAGTTTGTCGAATATAGGATATTTGAATTCGTCAAATCTTTGTGTGTTCAGTGCTTCACCAAAGAATATCTTCTGTTTGGTGAAATCTATGTTTTTCTTATTAAATACTGTCATTACTTTTTCTTTTTCTTCTCTTTAAAATGTATATCGTTATAACAATTTACATAATCTGCTTTGTTTGGCATTGGAGAGTATATCTCTCTAATCCATTTTTCCATATCTTTTTTCTTTTCAGTATTTGAATTGCCTGAACAATCCCATCTATTTTCTCTACCGTCATATGATAAAACATGTCTTCCGTTTTTGTTTGCAAGATATTGATAATTATTGTCAGGTCTCAAAGGCACATCACCATATTCTGTGAATGGTATTTTACCTTTTAAATTTACAAAGTGTAAAAACATGTGATAACTGTAATCACCAATTAGATAGTCTCTCCAGTGAGGTATATTTGGTCCTTGATATAGAAGTAAATCACCAGGTTCTAATGATACACTTTTGCCTGTTCTTTTTCTTACTGGTAACCCTTGTGTCTCTTCAAAAATACCTTCTTTATCTCTATCGATATAGTTCTGATCATTTTGCACCCATATCTTCCATGGTGTATTGTCGTCTGTCTTATAGTCTAAACACAATGTAACACTTATTTCACAAGATGGTCTATCTGTGTGAGATTTTAAGTAAGCCCCTCTTACATATTTTCTTGTATAAGAATAAGTTTCACCTAGATGTATATCTAAGACCTCTCTTAATGCATTTCTTAACCAATGATGTAAAGATATTGCAGGTGGAAAACAATAGCAGCCCTCTGATTTTCTAAGACTGTTTTCAGGTGAGTCGTGTGTAATTTCTATTTCTGGTTCTGGAAAGAACATATCATGGTATTTTTGATTACTTTCAATTGCTTTCCATGAATCTAGTGTCATGTCTATGATTTCTTTTGGTATGAAATCCTTCAATACAACATAGCGATCTTCTATAAATTGCTTTGTAAACTTATTGGTTTTACCAACCCAATAATTTTGTCTTATTTCACCTGCTCTTGAACCAGATTCTTCTATTTCATCTGTAGTGTATTCAACCTCTAAATCAGATGGCACATGCTTCACATTCATCCTCTTCTTTTCCATATTTTATTATTACATTGTCTACTGAACTTGGTAAGTCTTCTATAACATCTTCTTTCTTACCATCCATTGTGTTCTGATAATAAGATGTTTTCCAACCATACTTGTATGTAGTGAGTAGGTCTCTGGCCATAACAGAAACAGGAACCTCTCCGTTCTCATAGTTCTCAGGATTATATGACCAGTTACCACTGATCGCCTGGTCAAAGAACTTCTGCATTACAGCTACGATATTTATATATCCTTCATTAGAAGGCATATCCCACAATAAAGTGTAGTTATTTTTCAAATGACTGTATTGTGGTACAACTTGTTTCAGTGTGCCTTTCTTACTCTTCTTCACTGACAAATAATCTCTTGGTGGTTCAATACCATTTGTTGCATTCGATACAACACTTGATGATTCACTTGGCATTTGTGCTGACAATGTACTATGTCTCAATCCATGTTTGTAGATATCTTTTCTAAGTTGATCCCAATCGTATGTGTATTTTGGTGAAACCAATTCATCAACTTCTTTTTTGTATGTGTCGATAGGTAATATGCCTTCAGCATATTTTGTTCTGCTAAAATATTCACAAGCACCTTTCTCTTTTGCAATCTCGTTTGATGCTTTGAGAAGATGATATTGAAAGTTTTCAGTTAGTTCATGCACTAATTGCCATGCTTCAGGATCACTATATTTTAATTTATGTTTTGCTAGATAATGAGCAAGACCAATGTAACCAATACCTAATGATCTTCTTGCAAGTGTTGATCTCTCAGCGGCAGGTACAGGATACTGTTGATAATCAATCAGTTCTTCTAACCCTCTGACTGCAAGATCACAAAGATTTTCCATTTCATCTTCTTTCACAATACCCACATTGATTGCAGAAAGTATACATAATGCGATCTCTCCTTCACCATCAATGTGATCGATTGGATCAGTTGGCAAGGTAATTTCCTGACAAAGATTACTCATGTTCACTTTGTCTAGGAAACTACTATGACTATTACAGTGATCTATATTCATAATATAGATTCGTCCAGTCTCTGCTCTCTCTTTGAGTAAATCTGTAATTAGTTCTCTTGCACTGACTTTTTTCTTGGGTATAGATGTTGCTCTTTCGTACTTTTCATAGAGTGCATCAAACTCCTCGGTTCCAAATAACTCGTAAAGGCCAGGCACATCATGGGGTGAAAATAATGTAATATCTTCGTTTTTAAGAAATCTTTCATAGAATATTTTTGATAATTGTATAGAGTAGTCTAATTTTCTGACTCTGTTGTCTTCTGTCCCTTTGTTGTTTTTGAGGACAATGATGTCTTCAATTTCTTGGTGCCAAATTGGGAAGTGGACAGTAGCACTTCCGCCTCGAACACCGTTCTGCGTACAGCATCTAACTGTCGATTCAAATTTTTTAAGGAAAGGGATAACACCTGTATGTTGGACTTCACCACCTCTAATTTTGCTTCCAATTCCTCGTATTCTTCCTGCATTGATGCCAATTCCTGCTCTCTGAGCAACATAACGACCTATTGCCATATCAGAACTAAAGATTGAGTCTAGTGTATCATCTGAGTCTACAAGAACACAAGATGCAAACTGTCTCAATGGTGTTCTAACACCTGACATAATAGGTGTTGGTATACTAATTTTAAATGTAGAGATTGCATCATAATATCTCTTCACATAATCCAATCTATCTTCTTTGTATTGTGCAAAGAGAGTCATAGCAATCAACATGTACATGAATTGAGGTGTCTCAAATACTATACTATTTGACCTATCTTGTACTAGATACTTGTCAACTACTTGTTGTAGACCAGCATATGTAAAGTCAAAGTCTCTACCGTGTTTTATAAAAGAATCAATCTTATCGATTTCTTCTTTGGTGTATAAGTTTAGAATATTATCGTCATATACACCGTATTCAATATTTCTAACTATGATCTCATAGAGAGGTGGATAGATTTCTGAATCTTTCCACTTTGTATTGAACACTTGTTTTTGAATAGCAAATAATAAAAGTCTAGCTGCCACAAACTGATAGTTTGGGTGTTCTAGTGATATAAGATCACTTGCAGATTTGATTAGAATCTTCTGTATCTCTTGTGTAGTAATACCATCATAGAATTGTAAACCACTATTCATTTCTACTAGTGACTCACTGACGCCTGTTATATCTTTACAGGCCTTTTCTACCATTCTATGTATCTTATCTAATTCAATGTCAACTTTAGAACCATCTGACTTGATTACATGTAATTCTGAATTCATATCTTCTTGTACTCCTTTAGTTTAAGTTTTGCGGAGAGACCTGAATAAGTACAAGAGTTAATAATCCCAACAACCTCTTCTGAGGTTAGACCACTCTGAATCATATCGTTGATATCTTTACAACCATCGATTCTCTTATCATGCCAAATACAAACAGAATAACCAAGATCAATCACTTCTTCGATCTTCTGTATTATCTGTTTGTTTCTAGGTTCGTTGTCATAAATGAGGATTGCATTCTCTTTTATGCTGTCATCTATCTTTTTGAAATCACTACCTGCAACAGCAATAGCATTAGGTAGGAATAAACTATCTATGGGTCCCTCTGTTACATAGATAGTTTTTGATTTATCCACTTTTTCAATGTTGAAGATGAGTGGAACATCATCCCGAAATCTCATGGTTAAATATCTCAAAGGCGAATCGTTGATTGCACGACCTGAGATTCCAATCAATTCCCCATTTGATGTAACAAATGGCAATACAATTCTAGGATCATTACCTAGAACCCTTTCTTTATATTTTTTGTGAAGAAAAGATAAACTTTGTGCATTCTCTACAAACCACAACTCTTTTATCTTCTCGTCTGGTATATGTCTATCTTGTAGATAACTTCTACTTACAGTTCTATCATAAGCATTATGACAGACCGCTTTCAAGTTCTCTACTGACATATTTAGTATTTCTGTTTTTGGAACAAACTTGAATGCATTTGCACTTGGCATTCGTTGTATTCTTTTTTTACCACGACCACTTTCTTTCAGCCATTCCTTAAGATATTCTTTATGTATAACTGGAAAATTATCTTTTAGAAAGTTTACACTAGATGTTGATTTTCCACAATTGTGACATTTATAAACAAAACTTTGTTCAACAACAAAGTGATACCCTCTTGCCTTGTAATGATTCTTACTAGAATCACCACAATAAGGACACCTGTGATTTAATGTATTATCATTTTTCCACTTGGCCATATCTAAGTAAGATACGACCATAGACAGAAATTTCCGTTCTAACCATAGCATGTATTCATTATACTATGACTAGTCTGGATTTACAAGTGGTTTTTATTCAGAAGGTGCTGAATGATAGCCGTTATCTACTGCAGATTGATATACTGCAATTATAGCATCATTTTTGGCTTTAGATTCATCATATGAAATCTTGCCTGGATGATCGGCTGCCATGTCTGCATATCCTTCTGGTTGTACAGGAGCACCATCACCTTGGAAGTAGGCAAGTTTTTGCTCATCTGTATATGCGGATATATCTATTGGATCTGGCATGTTTTCTCCTAAAAATAATTAGTATACTTATTTATCTTTATTCAAGTCCAAAACCTTGTTTTTTGGCACTTGAATTACATATCTATTTTCAACGACTGCAGGTTTTTTAGGCCCTTGTCTCGGATTAGATATAAGACCTGCAGATGTGACTAGAAGTAGAACTGCAAGTGGATCAAACACAAAGATGATTGCATAGATCACCCACCTTGTGGCGTTATCTAGTAGATCATTTGTCATGTTCTCACCATAGATAACTTCTGCAACATATTTGATAGGCCCTATCTCTGCATCTTGTTCTAGTTGTCTTCTCTGTATGGGTAGTTTATCTTCGTTCAGTTTGACTATGTTTGCAACGATCTGATCAATCTCTTCGTTGATCTCTGCTCTCTCGTCTCTCTGTTGTCTATTGATGTAGTTTCTGTCTTGAGGTCTACCTGTCGTTACAACTAAGTCTAAACCCTCAAGTCTTTGATTGAGTCTGTCTAAGTTAGATTGTTGACCTTGTATTCTTGTATCTATGATAGAGAGTTCTAGGTTGTTGCCATCACCCACAAGTGTAGTCTCTATGTTTGCCTTTGAGAGATAACCAAAGATGCCCAATGATGTGATCAACATGAGTGTTACAACTGCAGTAACAAGATACCATTTGAAATAGTTTAGTCGTTCCCATTTTAGATGTAGAAAGGCAGCTGTTACAAGTTTACCAAACTCTAATGCACCTGCCATGACTATGACTCCTAAGTATGCACCTGCGAATATGGTTGCAAGACCGATCACTGAGAAGTAAGCAGCGATACCTGCAATTCCAATAGATGTGAATAGGGCTAGATAGTTTAGAAATTTATCCATATGTATTACTTATAGTGTTTTTTAAGAAGATCAAAAAGTTGTGCAGGTTCATACTTCTTTTTCTTTCTCACTACAGGCACATCTGTTGATACAGCACTACCTGTTGCATTCACTGGAGCATCTTCTAGTATTTCATACTTAAAATATTTCATTGCTTTATCTGCAAGTACATAACCTGCCATCTTGTCACTAGGGTAGTGTATACCAGCGTCTACTCTACCCTGTCCTGACAGTTCAGCGGCCTGCAATAACTGTGACTTGTGTTCTGGATATATGCTGGCATAATACTGAGCAACTGCTCTTGCCTGCAATGCATGATTAGATGGATATGATGGTGAATCAGATGTATCTGTTTTGAAATGTTTCATGTCCATGTTCAACTCTTTTGCAAGTTGATATGGCCTAGGTCTCATAAATTCATTTTTGAATTGACGACCAATGTGTCTGGCACTGTCTGTAATCTTTTCTATGTCTACTGCATCAAATGGTAAGTCTTCATTGGACATATATTGTTTGATATAATATGAAGTATCATCATCTGTATTAATATATTGTGACTTCTGTTCGTCTGATAGATTATTGATATTGTCTATCATACCTTTCAACTCATCTAGTGTTTTCTTTGAGTTATTTGCAGGTGGCGGAGTGATAGAGATTTCATCTAACACTCTTAGATCAAAAAGTTTACCTAATTCTTCTTTATCTACTTCCTTAGTCTTACCATCATGTTTGACTAAGTTGAGATTTTGAAC
>Ga0196905_1000687_pt1 | contig 13482 bp, 14 predicted proteins | sample CB_VirMetaG_3_FD_169098 | JGI IMG/M metagenome (GOLD analysis project Ga0196905, IMG submission 169098) | Freshwater to marine saline gradient viral communities from Chesapeake Bay - CB_1508_1S Viral MetaG (v3) (version 3) | ecosystem: Environmental > Aquatic > Marine > Coastal | place: USA... | reverse complement strand
TGTGATACGAGCAGCTTTGTTGATACCAAGAATGTTTGCGACTCTTTCGTTCTCTTCCTTTGCAACCTTTGTTGCTGCCTTTACATCTAACTTCTGAACAACACCTGAACCGATACCTGTCATACCCACTCCAAGAAGACCGTCTTTCTCTGTTGTTCTTTGCCAGATTGGGCGAAGGTAGTGGAAGTCCGTATAACTTGCTTGAAGTGTTCCGATGAATGTTGCTGCACGAACACGGTCTTCTAAATCTTGTTGGTCTACCACGTCTGAAACGTTTACTTCACAGAGATTACAGAATTGGAACGGACGAAGACCAATTTCACAGCAAGGGTTTGTTCCCCAATCTTTATCGTTCGAGAAGTAAATTCCTGGCTCACCTGCATTTGAAAGTTCAATCTTCTTCCAAAGTCCTTTGAAGAATTCCTCGGTTACTTTACTACGAAGCAATACCGCCGAATTATTTGCACGTCCACGTTGAGGATTCAATTCCCACCATGAACCAAACTTGCATGAAATCATTTCGTCATCATCAGCAGAGAAAAGAGAGATAAGAGCAGCACGACGAATACCACCAGCAAGAACTGCATCTGCAATGTGACAAACAATATCGTGAACTTCGATAGGTGACAACTTGTCTCCGTCTTTCTTCAAATCAAGAATGGCACGAAGTTTTTCAACACAGATACGAAGTGGTTCTGAGCCAGGGGCTTTGCCACCTGATGTGATAAGACGAGCACCCTTTGGACGAATATCGGAGTAATCAAAACGAATCGATGATCCACCTGTAAAGTAAGACTTAATAACTGCCTTGATTGCATCTGCCCAACCTTCAATAGAATCGGATACAAGGAATCTCCTTTCACGATCTGCCTTTGGTTTACGGATTTCAGGGAGTTTTTCTACGTGGTGTTTTTGAACAGAGTAACCTACACCCGTCCCACCAAGAAGGAGAAACATTACTTCACCGAAAGCACGCCAGTCATCAATCGGTAGGTATGCACAGTTGTAGATACGATTCGGAGAAATTTCAATTGGTTTACCACCGAATTGAAGTGAACGCATTGAAGGAAGAATCTTCTTATCATAGACAAACTTATAAACGTTTTCGATTTCATCGTGGAGTTGTGGATATTTCTTTTGGTGCATCTCTTTGTTTCGAGTCACCAACTCTTCCCAAGTTTCCCGACGGTTTAGTTCTGGAATAAAACGAGCGTATTTCATATACACCGTGATGTCCGAAAGTATTCGGTTGCTAATGTCCATAAGTTTCTCCGATTATTTTTTTGTTGAAAACGTTTATTTCTGTGTCTAAAACAGAACAGTATAGACATAACTATACTGTTTGAAAGAAAAAATCGTCTATTTTTGGCTAAAATCTACATTAATTTTTGTTAATTAAAACCCTTCAAGTTGCTTGAACTTTTCAGACAAAGCTCTCTTAACGTGAGTCTCACCCTTCATACTTTCATTGATACTACGGGCAATATCAGAGTTAGGTTCAAAGATTTCAATGTGACCAGTCATTGTGTTTACCTTACTTGGGAAAGTCATACCATCTGGTCCAAATCGATTTTTGATGATGTGCCATCTTCCCGTTCCACCAATCTTATCATTTGTTTTTCGAGATAGAGACATGATGAAATCCGCAACCATCACTTTATTGTAAGACTCTGAAACTTTGTTACCCTCAATGACATCTTCCTCTGTGGAAGAACGGTTTGCTTGTGATGCAGTCCAAATTGGAATATCATACTCACCAGCCAAACCACGTAGTTCTTCATAGATGTCATTCAACTCTAATCTCTTATCACCTGCCTTAGATGGACGGATCAAGTCGGCATAATCCACTATGATAATGTCAGGTGTTTTACCTTGTGAAATACACTTTTCAATATGAGAAGATAGGGTAATTACACTGGCAGTCCTTGTTGGATAGTGTTTGATAATAAGGTCACCCGTTATGTTTTCGAGTGTAGATTTGATCTTTTCCTTAGATGTTTCCTCACCGAGATTTTGAAATGGTATGTTTGTTAGGAATGCATCCACCCGTCTACCAACGTAAAAGGCATTCAGTTCAAGTGTGTAATACAGAACGACTTTACCACTCTTCAATGCATTAGCGGCAAGATTGATCAGACCCCAACTCTTACCACCACCAGCAGGAGCAACTACAACCCCTAACTCACCACCAGCAAGACCACCACCAGTGATGTCATTGATTACTTCCCAACTGGTTGAAACACAAACACGAGAACCTTCCTCATATCGTTCTTCAATATGATCTTTGTATTCGTGTCCTACATCTTTATCAGCACCTGCTTTTAATGCAGAATCTACTTTTTTCTTGATTGCATCGAACTTACCGGCTTTCAAAAGATCAACCGATTCGAGAATGGCCACTTTCATCTTTTGATTTTTACAGAACTCAATCGTAGTATTCTTTACGTAATCAAGGTCTGGTGCATTCTGTAATTTGTATGCTTCTTTTAATCCATCGACTATTGAAGTTTTAAGTAGCTTATCTTCAATAGGAATTATCTCAGATTTAAACACTTCTTGTGTTGGTATGTTTTTGTATTTAGTGTGATATGACAATATCTTGTCTACCAACCAATTATTCGCCTGTGATTCAAAGTATGCCGGTTCAATCAAATCGGATACTTGTTGTAGAAACCCTCTATCTGAAATGAGAGATGAGATTACCTTTGTTTGAAACGTATGACCGTATTCTGCTAAATTATCCTGCATTTTTGTCCCGTAGGGAATTTAGATTACTGAAATTGTTTTGGAGCCATTCATCCCAATTAGATATGGCACCACGAAGTTTATCCTGAATACACATCATATCCAGTTGTATTTTGTTGATAGTAGAAATTTCACCATCAACAATATTACGTATGTTTGACTTTGTTGATGCTGGAATATCGACTTCCAACAATTGCATCAACTGATAGTTTCTCTCGAAATCTGTGATGTGTTCTTTTAATTCATTCATAGCTTTGGCTTTACCGTCATACAACTTACAACTTTCTACGAACTCTTCCAAAGGAATTCTTCTCGGTTCTGCTAATTCTGGAAAATGTTTTTGGATTGTCTTATCTCCCATACCACGAATTCCCGGAATAGAATCGGAGTTATCACCGAGTAGAGATTTGTAGATAGTAAAGTTTTCACAAGAAATTCCATACTCCTCCAAAAGATTTTCAGGGTTGAACATCTTCTTTTTAGTAGGAACATAAACGTTGACTCTCTCTGAGACAAGTTGAAGAAAATCTCGGTCATTGGATAGGATGTAAACCTTTTCCTTGAAGTAAGATGACAAGTAGGCAATGGTATCATCTGCTTCAATATTATCAATTGCAATTGTTGTTACGGGAAGATGTTGTAGGTATTCATAGAGACGAACCATTTGCCATTTCATTGATGCCTGTTCATCTGTTATATCTTCAAAACCTGCCGCACGATTCAAACGAGACTTGATTGCCCGACGTTCCTTATAGTTCTCATAGATTTTCTTTCTACGATGTGAACCACCTTTACCATCAAAAACAACCACAACCCGTGTGGGTTTGACCATACGAATTGTGGCACCAAGTGATTTGAGGAATCCCGAAAGGCCACCTATATGTTGACCATCTTCATTGAGTGTTGGGATTGCACTGAAACAACGGATGAACAAATTCATCCCGTCAACTATAAGAACTTTACTGTCTCTGTGGAGTTTATCTAAGTTTTCGTGTTCTGATTCCACTTCTTTGAGTAGGTCTTTGTATTTCCGAATCATCATAATGTATTCCGTGTGAGTTTGAATGGAATACAATATACGAAATTTTCGGGAGATTTTCAAATGAAAAAGGGAACCGAAGTCCCCTTTTGTTATTTCATATACAACTATTCAAGTTAGTCAAAGTATTCTGGATATAAGTCGTGTTCAATACTTTTTCCGTTTTCAAAAGTGAGTTTCAATACAGTTGCCGTGTCACCATTATAATCATCTTTGAGTTCAATTTGAGCAGATTTCACGGGAATGTTTTTGACATTACTTGGAACTCCGCTTTCAAAGGTCATACCGACCATATCTTTCAAATTCTTTGCGAATTTTCTATTCATCTTATCGGAATACTCTTTATGAAATCTATCAATCAATTTACGCTTTTGTGCACTGATTCCATTGCTAGATAAAGCAGGGTCTGATGCAACTGTTCTTTCAAATGTTTTGGCAGTGTCTTTGAGTGAACCTTCATTCAAGGATTTTATGATTTCTGTAAGTTTCATTTTGGACTCCGATTATTTCATCACATTTGTTTTTGAATTTGTGTGCTGATACCAATTAGAATATACTCTTCTATCTCACTGAAACTTTTTAGTTGAAAATTCCCAACGCTCTTTATAGTTTGTCTTTCAACTTTGTCAAGTATATTCAATGACATTTTCATTTTGTCATCGGGCATTTTTTCTTTTTTTACCGCATCTTTCATTTTTACAAAGATATTACGTGTGTATGGAAGTAATATATTTTTCCTATCAGAACGATCTTTATCAATTACGTTGTTTACCACTTTATAGAATAACGATCCAATCATACGATCTTCATTCAAGGACTTCTTTATTGATTTGAGTGTTAGTTCTGATTCTTTCAGAAGTTGTTTTCTACTTGACAATTTCATTTTGGACTCCGATTACTTTGTTATTTCTTTATCGTTACTATTCGTTTTACTTCAACCGGAACTGGTTCAAAGTAATCACCAAGCATTGCTTCTACTCCCTGTGTATCAGTATAAGCATCATCCCACGGAAATTCATATTCTGAGTCATCATAATTATTAACGATGAAAACGTGAGCTTTATTTATGTCATTGGTGCCCATTGGTTCGCCGTAAGCTCCTTTAAACATCACATAATAACCGACTTGCATATTTCTACCATAGCCAGTATCACGCGCCCACTTACCTGGTTTTGTATGACATCTAACAACATATTGTTTTGGTTCTTGAATCATTTTACGTTTTACCTCTATCCGACCTTCATTCAAGGACTTCTTGATTGATTTGAGTGTTAGTTCTGATTCTTTCAGAAGTTGTTTTCTACTTGACAATTTCATTTTGGTCTCCAAAAAAATACTTTGGTTATATGATATAAATATGGGGTGAAGAAGAAAATCCTCACCCCATTTTATCAAATCTCATCCAACAGTGGTTCGTCAGAGATTATAACATCATCTAAACGAACTTCATCGGTTTTTTGGTAAACCATTATAACCTTTTCGGCAATGTCATCATAAACTGTTTCCGCACGATCGGGATCGGAGACAATCTTTTCCACGAAATCCTTACCCTGAAACTTTATGACTTCACCGGTACGTTTATCAGTATATTCATACCAAGCACCACTCTGGCGAACTAACCCATACGTTTTCATTGTTTCCAACCACGATGAGTAATCATCTATTCCACTGTCAAAATACACGGAATACTCAGCAGTTCGTGAAGGAGGGCCACAACGATTTTTTACCAACTTTGCCTTTACCTTGGCACCAACCACTTCCTCCACACCATTTATCTTTGCCTTGATGGCACCGATGGATGATAGACGGATTCGGACAGAGGCGTGGAATGGAATTCCCTTACCACCGGGAGTTGTCCACGGGTCAGAGAAAGCTGGTGCATTCAACTTTTGACGAAGTTGGTTTGTAAAGATAAGGCAGATACGTTCACGACCAATCAAGTTCGTAATCTTTCTCATCGCCTTTGAGATGATGAGTGCCTTAGCAGTTGCATAACCATCCTTATCAAAGTCAGCTGCCATCTCTGTCTTTGTTGAAGCTCCTGCAATGGAGTCAACAACGATAGTCACAAGTCGGTTCTTATCTGATGATCGAACCTTCTCGATGATGGTCTCCACCGTTTCAAAGATGTCTTCCACCGTTTCGAGTGGAACATACAACATCTCTTTTAGATTGAGACCGATGGCTGAAAGAAACTCTGTTGAAAGGGCATTTTCTGTGTCAATATAGACAGCAAGACCGCCCTTCTTTTGAGTGTTGAGTAGGGTGTGAGCGGCAAGTAGTGACTTACCGCTCTGTTCCAACCCTGTTATTTCACAAACACGACCAACGGGAAATCCACCATTCTTTCTGTTTGAGATGGCAAGGTCAAGGATAGTTGACCCCGTAGATACCCATTCCTTCACAATGGTTGGTGCATCATCGTCACCTTCCAAGAAGTAAGCCGTTTTGAGATTTTGAGATTTGAATTGCTTGTTGATAGTGTCAGCAATCACACCACCGAGTTCATCGGTAAGTTCCAGTTTGTTTTTTGCCATAACTGACTCCTATTAGTTAAATAGGTCATCAAATGCAGCTTCAACATCAGTAACAGTAGGGGCTGGTTTTGATCCACCAGTGCGACTTTCTTCACTCTTAGGACTATCCGATTCTTCCTCAGACTGACCCAACCAAGTTTTAAGTTGTGCGTTCAGATCTTCATATGTTGGTTCTGGATAAAGTTCAGTGATAACTGGTTGCTCTTTGATTTTATCAACTACTGCTGGATTATCAGTAGCAGGTGTTTGTTTTGGTTTAATACGTATGCTAGTTTCTGCATAGGACTTACCAGCTTCTTCCGCTGATTTAACGGTAACTACAACATCACGTCCTTCTTTGAGATCAGTAATATCACCGTAATCCGGATCTGCAATGATCGAAAGAAGTTCTTGGTAGATCAGTTTACCGAATCCCCAAAACTTTACACCCTCATTTTCTTGACCACGAACGATAACAGGAACGTATGTTCGCATCTTTGGTTCCAACTTACGACCCATCAACCAATCGTTCTTGTCACCCGTTTGCTTTAGTTTCTCTGCAAACTCAACTACGGGATCAGGACGACCAAATGATTGTGGTGAAAGTGTTGACTTCTTATTTCCTAGGTTATAGTGGAAATAAAGTTCGATGAATGGATTTTCTCGGTTGTGAGCGTAAGGGACAATTCGGATTTGGTGTTCACCAGGATCTGGTCTCCAAATATTTGAAGTGCGATTGTTCGCATTCTTCAATCCATTCAAACGGCTGCGGATAGCATCAAGATTGATAGCCATATCAATACTCCTTAATAGATAAATGATAATTGTGAACTGATAACTGTTATCAGGTCAATTGTTAATTGATAATACTAATATACGGAATTAAATGTTAATAGTCAAGTGTTATTTTTTGTTTCGCTTAGATTTGATCTTTTGCTGTAGAATTTCTCTTACAATAGATTTGATTCTTTTTTCTAGTTGTTCTTGTGTTGTTTTTGTAGATGGTGTTTCTTTTTTAGATACGGCAGGTTGTGTTGAGGTTGTATCAGATTTTGGTTCTGTGGTTTTTTCCTTACCAGAATCAGTTGCAGTATCTTTTGTTTCTGGTGATTCTTCTTCCTCTTCTTCCTCTTCTTCTGGTTCTTCAACGGGTGTGAGTCTTTCGTTGAACTTATCTGCGAAGTTTGAAGCTACGGTTTCTAGTTCATCCGATATACCACCAAATATTGCCAACTCATCATCTGTTAGATTCTCTATGATTTGCTTTTGAATTTTTTTGAGAACTATCTCTAAATCACCCGATGATTTTTCTACGTCTTCACCAGCAGCCAGTTTTTCCATTACTTTTCTAGCGGCAATATAGAGTGTTCTGAGAAATGGACTGGCACCAAATCTAGAAGAGATCGCATCAAATTTGTCTACGTTTTCCTTGTATGTTTCAGAAGAAGATGTTTCTCTAAACCAAGTAGAAATATCCCCTGGACTAAGACCTTTCAAGATCTGAGACATCAATCCGTTTCCAGACTTTATGAAAGATCCGGCATCAATAAACGCCATATACTTTAATGCTGAAGATGCATCTGAACTAATATCTTCGGTGATTCTCATTCTTTTTCTTAATACACGACCCATTGTATTCTCTTTATGGTTGTAAGGAAATAGTTTTGTTTGACTTGTTGTAATAGATACTTACACTTGTCTTCTTATTGAAGAAGTGTAGTTTATTACCCATTATCTTTTTGTAGTCATACCCCACGTTTCTTAGGACATCAACTACTTCGTGTTCTTGATACCTACGGGTATCTATCAAATTGTTCGGGAGCATAGAAATGTTTTTCAGATCATTTTTCAGTTCATTGAAGATGTTTTCTACACCTTCACCTTCGGCAAGAGATGAAAATTGTTCTCTTAACTTTGAGATAACGTAATCTAGCTCTTTTATGATGTTTGAGTTCTTTTTCATGGTAATCTTCAATTGTTGTAATATACTAATAAATATGACAACGAACAAATTTACATCGAGTAAACGTTCGTAGTTTTTATCTTGAAGGTCTTAAACCCTTCTGGTTTCTTCAACATCAAAGTGTCTCTGTATCTTTCCCACTCAATTGAATACTTCTTATCGAGTATTCCGTTGTTCAATGTTATGATGAGTTCATTCAACGCATTGATCGTGTATAAAGTGTTCGTGTCTTTTTTTCTATGAACCATTATTGAGTTTGGAAGAAAGTCTTTTCGTTCATTCAAGACTACATTGTATGATAGAATCAATTCGTTGTCTATTCCCTCGGCCTTTATTAGAAATACTTTGTTGTTATACAGTTCAAAAAGATTAGATATGTTGTTAAGTGTAGTGTCAACCTGATATTTTTTTACGAATGTGCATACTAATTGTGTTCTCAATAATCCTCTCTCATTAAGTTCATCTACCAATATTGGCAATATTTTCCAACCAATTGGTAATCACCTCCTCATCTCCCACATATTCGTGTAGAACACCAAGAAGAACATTTAAGTGTGCTTCATTTGTATGGTCAACTATTCCCGAAGGTATTCTCTTTGACCATTCTTCCACGATTTCAGATATAACGTCATTCATAAAAATCTTTCATTTAGTGATTACCTGCATATAAATATGGTTTTAGATTACCAAAATTGTCTCCAATTGAAACTTTAACTGTCATACCATCAGTTTCAAAAGATCGTTTGAGAGTTTCTATTAGTTCAATGCCATCATTACCTGACGGTATTTCAAATATGAAAGCATCATAGAGATACATGGTAAACACAGAGTCACTGTCCCGAATTATTGGTAGAATGTTCTTTATCTTACGAACATTGTATTCGGTTTCAAGTGATTGGAGAAAGTAGTTGAACACTTTGTTTGGTGTAGGATTCTCTATTTCCCTGAATCGTTTACCATAGAAATACGATTCAATATACCCGTGTTCTGTGTATTCGTTGTAGAGTTCATCTATCATTGCCTGAACACGTAGGAAAAATGGGTGTTGTAAGAATTGATCCGTGATTGTTCCGTATATGTTTTGGAACACTCGTGACTTTACTTCATCATATGGGATGTCAAGATTGAGTTCTTCCTTTATCTCTTCATATGGGTGTTTAGTAAACTTGTAGTCCAGAATCTTAGCAAGTAGTTTGATGTGGAATGCATCATAGTCAAACTGAACTATCTTCCCGTTTTCAAATCTAGATCGAATTCTATCACGGGTTCCATCGTTTTTGTTCAGAGCAGCAAAGTTGAAATTATTCCAAGCATTACTTGGTCTAGATGTTGCGGTATGCCACATATAGTTTTGTTTCTTAAACTCGTCACCCACCAATACACTATTAGATTCTATCTCGTGGAATACTGATACAAAATCATCTGTAAAACTAACACACTTGTCAGATATTAGACTTGGCTTCCAGTATGGTAAAACGAACAGAACAATATTCTCACAGTATTCTATTATCTTTGAAAGTGGTATGATATTTGATACCGACGAATGATTGTAGAACTTTGCGTAAAAATGATCAAAAGACTTTGGATAGAAGTCCTCGATCTTTATCGTATCATCTATGTAATACTGCAAATACGAGTTCAAATCGATACCCCAATCGATGCCCAAGTAAGCAAGACCCTTTTTATTCAACACAAGAGATTTTGGATGGAGTTGAATATCGTCTATGTTAATATTTGAATGCATCTTGTCTGGGTGGGAGAAGTTGATAAAATCAATACTACCACCTTGCATATACAAATACAACCCAACGATTTCTGCATCTGATGGATGTTTTGTGTTGTTTTTGAAAATTGGAATACAGATACTTGGTGTATCTTTAAACATAACTTATCTATCGTATTCTGTGTGTTCTCTTGGATTATTCAATATCTGACGTAATATACGAAATTTTTTTGAGAATCTATCAATAATTCTTTGATTACTACTGACAACACCAGATATTTTAACTATTCCGTTTGAGAAAACATCTAGCTCTGGTCCTGTCAACTTCCAAGGAATTGTTAGATAATTGTAAAGATACTGGTTTATACCAACATTATCTGTAAAGAAGTTATCAATTTGTTTCTTATCAACTTCCACCATGAAGGAGTTTGGTTCATTTCTTTTGTAAACAAAATATCTATCCATAACTCCCTGAGCAGTTTCGGTTTTGTTTGGTATTACTTTTACTGCTCTTGGTGCAACATACGAAAAATATTTCTGAGATCCAATAACTTCAATTTTTTCACCATTGTATGTTGTATAGTTTTTCAAATCCAAATATCTAAAGTATGGCTCTGGATTCTCTTTATACACAACCAAACGCTTTGATCTTTTTGGATCCCATTCTCTTTCGGTATAGACTTCACCGTTAGAGTATCTGTGGTAATACCCAATATACTCTTGCCAAGTATCTATGAACATCCATTCCTTCCCTCGTGTGTAGAGGTTCTTTTCTATTTGTGCGTCTGGATAATATATCTTCTTTCTAAATGACATCGGTCTATTTACCTATTTATCTGTTACTATTAAATGATTCACCGGGTAATAAGTTACTACCGGCACCACTGGTTCTTTGTGGTCCAGTTATTGGTGAAGTATTGAATGGGTTCAATCCAGGTATAGTTGTAAGTTGAGATCCAGGTGTTGTTGGTAGTGGCGTATCTAACTGTTCAAGCTTGAACGGTGCACTCACACCGAGTCTAATATCACTGGATGTGTTCTCATTTGATTCTATCTCTCCAATAGCCGTGACTCTAGCTTGAGTAGATAATTGTGTTGTCCAATCTTTACCTTCGATTGTGTGTGTAATTTTAGTCACCGTAAAAAGCATTTGATATGGTGATGTATTATAAATAGCGGGTATCATGGTTGTAGACAAAGTATCTCCAAACTTAAAACCATTTATACCATCGATTGTTACTGTGAAATTCACTGGATAAATAGCTTTGTTTAACCAGTGAGCGTCCTGTGCATTCGATGTTCTTTTTATCTTTACAAGAAATCCCCTTAATTCTTCTGACCAAGAATTACTAAATCCCTGAGTTACACCATTATAAATCAGTCTAGCTATGTTTTCTTTTGCGTCAAAGTATTCTTTATCAAAGGCAGAGTTATTCCTCTGATCCCTTGTTGCCAGCCTAATATTGGACTGGTCTGGCTTAGCGTTCCCTCTGGCGGCTGTGAATGCTGCCATTGCCATTGCAGGTGGTGGCTCGGATTGAATATTAACACTACGTATTAATGGTTTGAATATAGTTGGACTAAACTCATACGGATTAACTTGAATTTTTGTATTTAAGTTCAAATCTTCTATCGTTAGGATAGCTTTATCATTAGTTTGATTAATATTGTTTATCTTAGGTTCAAACAGAACTGGTGTCAATTCATATGTATCACCAGACGCATGATTTATCTTCTTACACAGTTCATCTAAGAATTTTGGTAAAGACTTATATGGAATGTTGTTTGCGTTATCGGATATGAGTCCTTCATATGTTGACTTAACAAAGTTTGTGCTTAACAGTATTTCCCCAATATCAATCAATCCCTCGTCAGTGTCACGGGTTAATGGGTTTGATTCTGGTCCACCTTGACCAAATGGCTGTAATTTACCATACTTACCCATAAGCTGATCTGGAAAATATACTTCAAGTGGATATGCAGATATTATGTCTTTTAGATATTGTGTGTCATTACCGAAACATTGAACTGCAAATATCTCTTTAACTGGATCATCAAATGATTCCAACAACTCATTTATGAATTGAGCCACTGCACCAAATTTAACATACCATTGGGTGGTTGCCACTCTATTTGGTTGATCTGATTCATTGGATGATTGTTGAGATTCTTCTGTTGGTAACCCCAGCGCAATGTAATCAAGTTTTTTGTTGAGTGTATTTGATTTTGGTATGTAATTGTATTGACCGTATGATAGTGCCTGTGATCCAGTCATTTGAGATAAGTCTGAATCAATTACGGTTGATAAGTTACTGCCGATTAACGCCTTACCAGATGCGTCCGTTGACGTTACTGTTTTATCAGCGGCGTTAGACATATCAGCAGAAATACCAAGAGCCAGTCCAGAAGGAGAGATTATAGAAACAGATGCCTCTACCGATAGATCATCTTTAAAATTCCAATTGAAATTGTAAACGATTCCAGTAAAATCACCAGTGCACGCACGTTGATTTTGTGCGTAAACACTCCATCCCCATTTTATTCTAACTTCTCTACCGGGAACAAAAAATGCCTGTTCTAGTCCACCAATATCAAATCCTTTACTTGTCAATTCTGGAAAGATTGTAAACGTAAAAGTTGACTTCATAAATGAACCCAACTGACCCTCGTTTGTTATAGTTACACCAGTAAGTAAGGGTTTTTCTGGAACATTCCTGTCAGCATTGTATAACGTTAAGTTACCTTTTGAATCTGATAAAGTTGGTGTTCCTGCCGTTCCTAATATGATTGAGGGATTGAATTTAGATTGAACCTGTGCCCATGCAGTTTTTTGATACCCCCACTCTACGGAAAGTGGTCTGGATGCACCAATACTTCTAACCCGTCTTCCAACAAGTGCAGCCCTGTTTGAAAGTTCATTTTTGACAAAAGAATCTACCTCCTGATAAAACGGGTTTATCTTTCTTCTATTGTTATTTTGGTCAAAAATGGAAGCCATAACTACCTGTCAATATTTTCATCACTAAGTAAAGCTCTTATTCCAGTGTATTCTTCGTATAAAGGTATCTTCACAATTATTCCGGCCGGTACATCTAAACTACCCTTACCTAGATTATTTGCCTTAGCAATCACAAACCACAAAGTCTCATCACCATAGAATTCTTTCGCCAGTAAGTCTAATCTATCACCTTCCTGTGACAATATCTTAGTAGTCTCTGATGTTTCAAAGTTTGGATATAGGACTGATGATAATCTTCTAATATACTTAATATTTCCATCACTTTCTATTTTCTTTGAATTATTTACAATTGTTGCAAATTCATATCTATTAGCCATGATACTTTCCTATTTAGGTAGTGAACGAAGATGCTTGGTTACTGTTTGCCCCTGATAGTACAGATTCTTTGATAAGATTACTTATCTCTTCTAATATTCTATGTTGTTGTTCCAAAATACACATTGTATCTTCCTTTTGGTTATATATCTGCAAATTCTG
>Ga0196905_1000686_pt1 | contig 13499 bp, 11 predicted proteins | sample CB_VirMetaG_3_FD_169098 | JGI IMG/M metagenome (GOLD analysis project Ga0196905, IMG submission 169098) | Freshwater to marine saline gradient viral communities from Chesapeake Bay - CB_1508_1S Viral MetaG (v3) (version 3) | ecosystem: Environmental > Aquatic > Marine > Coastal | place: USA... | reverse complement strand
ATTTATGAATTTCCTTGCCATTAGCCGAGCACCACGACGCGGAACTGGTTAGACGTGGGTGCAGTGGCAAACACCAGCGTCACCGTGTTGGTGGTGGTGTGCTCTACGTCGCACTCGACTTCGTCATAACTACCCGAGTTGCGGTAGATCGCCACTGTCAGGTCACGACTGGCCAGGTTATGGGTGATCGTGTAGCTGGTGGCAGAGCCGTCACCAAAGGATGCGGCGTAACGCTTGGGTGCGCTGCTCCAGGCCTTCAGCTTCAGCGGGGTGACGATGCGAGCGTCATCGGTACCGGCGTCCACTTCGGCCTGCGTGGCCAACTCAGCGATGCCAGCGGTGCTCTCCGATGCGCTAGGAGCGCTGGTGCCGAATGCGCCCCAGGTGACCGCACTGGAGTCGATGGTGCCGTTGACTTCGGTCTGACGGAAGCTGCTGTCGGCATCGCTGCCCTCCTCAACACTGATGACGGCTTGCTCCAGCTCAGCAAACGTAGAAGCATCCAGCGACCGTGTAGCAGCGGTAGACGCGCCGTTCCAGACGTAGATGCCGTTCTGTGATGCGGTGGTCTGCGAGCGCACCAGGAACCTGTCCTGGCTGGCCATCGTGATCCCATCAATCGTTGCGCCAGGCGCCGATAGATCGATGTTTCCCTGGGTGCTGACCCTGGCCGAATCCTTCCACGCCAGGCCCTCTACGGCGCTGTCCACATAAGACTTGGGTACGGCGTCACCAGCAGCAGTCGGAGTCGGGACGTTAATGACCTTCGAGACTGACTGAAGGTCAATGTCGGTAAAAAATTTGCGTGCCATGGGAGATGCTCAGATAAGGCGGGCGAGCCCAGCAGTTGCTGGACTCAGTGTAACTACGGTTTGATTGACGGTCGGGTGCGCTATCTCACCGTCAATCTCTTGGCTACCAGAATCGAGCAGCTCTACCGAAGGACGAAAGCCTAGGTTGTGATTAATGGTCCAAACAATGGCTGGCGTTGATTGAGTGTGGACGTAAGCTGCTGCACCACCTCCGCCACTGGGGCCTTGCGGGCCAGCGGTGGTGACGGTGACAACAGTGGTATCGCCCTCGGTGACAGTGACCGTGTTAGTTACGGCTGTGACGTTTACAGAGGTCATGCTGTATATCCCTCTGACACGTAGATGATTCCTTCAAGGTAATACTCTTTCAAGCCAGCAGGATTGGTGAGTAGTACGTCGTAGTACGCCTCGTTGGGTAGCGTGGCGGTTTGCTCGTCGGTTAGTGCAATGGCGATGGTGCCGGTGACGCGGTTGGTGTAGGTGACGGTGAAGTCAGCGTATTTTGTGCTGCGGCCCTGGTTCCAGACTTGGGCGGCGACAGTCCATCCTGTTAAGTTGATGGCTGCGTTGGCGCTGTCATTGAATTGCAGCGTGATGCTGTGGTCTGCCCGGCGCTGCAGGGGGAAGTTGTATTGGCCGGGCGAGATTGCCATGATGCCAGTCTAGGTCAGCGAATAGATGCCATCCAACAACCCAGCCGCCAAAGCAGCAGTGAACTCCTCGGCGTCATCTTCGGTGAAGGTGCCAGTGGCGAACACTGCGCTCATGCTGGCTTGGATGGCAGCTTCGTTGGGACGGCCAGCTTTGGCATCACCAATGAGAGCAATGAACTCCGTGGCAAGCGTGTTCATCGGCAGGCTTGCCATGGATTGCGTGCGGATGGAGGCATAGACGCTGCTGGCGATCAACGCATCCCAGAAGGCCACGTAGCTGGGGGGTGGCGGTGGTGGTGCAGGTGCAGGCTCAGGGGTGTTGCCGGCTTCGAGCCATTCCAGATACTCGCGGTAGTCCCGGTTGCCGGGGTCATTAGGAATTGTCGCGCCATCAGAGAGGCGGATAATGCTGGTGCCGGTGGTTAGTTGATACATGGCTGGTTACAGTTCGGCGGAGGCGTTAAATGTTTCGGAAAGTTGCGTACCTCCCGCTGAAGAAGCAATAGCAGCAATGTAAACATTGGATGCATTTGTCGTAAAAGTTCTTGCACCTAAATTTGTCGAATCAGTAACAATGTTGCTAATTGTAGGCGCGGTTCTCATTCGCGGTCTAAGGTGAGCAACAGTGCCCATCGTCCCACCGTTATCAACATACGCAACAGCATACACTGCGCTTGGCTGGAAATACCTCTGACACAAGTCCAGCTCGGTCCCAATCGGTCGTTGCTCAACTGGTGTGGCGACACTGCCGGGTTCTAGTTGGACGCTGCCAATTTGGAAGTGAAAGGTTGCGTTGGTGGGCAGACTAAACTCTAACGCCAAATAAGCGCTTGTACCAATAGTTTTACCACTGATACTAGGCAAAGTTACCGTGTAAGTGTATTTGGCAAAGTTAGAGCCTGCTATGACTACGCTTGAGGCTGCCGTGGTAAATACTTTTGCGGACCCACCTACCCCAAAGTCCTGCGATAGTCCGATAGCAGGCAAAGTCAATGCCGCACTAAGGCCACGAGCATAAAAACTAAGTGTTACTGTCTGTCCCTCAAATGTGCGAACACCTTCGATGCGTTGCGATAACACGTTATATGTTCCCCCTGATCCAGCAACAGTCTGATTAAATCCTAAAAAGTACGCTGCCCCAGGGGCTGCTTCAGTTGAACCTGGAATAAAGGTCTCTCGATTTATCGCGCGTGTGGCGCCAGACCCGTCGTAGACAACTACCCACCGATCAGCCGTGTAGGTGTTATCAGCCGGGCTGTTAAAAATCGTCCCCCGCTGCCAGACGTCGAAGTTGCCATTGATGATGCGGTTGCGGAAGCCAGCCAGCGGGCCGCCGTTGAGACTGCTTACAGTTGCATCGCCAGCAACTGAAAACGCTCCATCAATGCTGACAGCATCAGTGCCCGCATCCACCTTGAACAAATTGGCCTTGGTGTCACCTTCAACGCGAAAGTTAACATCAGCGCCGCCATCGTTGAATACCACCTCAGTGGTGCCAAACTCAACGCGCTCGACGCCGCCAGTGGCAACATTTAAAGTGTCAGCAGCACTGCGGAAGATGCCAGTATTTGTATCGCCATCAAAAGCAAGCGCCGGTGCTGTAGCCGTATTAGCAGCATCATCCAGCAGCAGTGCGCCAGTAAGTGTATCACCAGTTTTCAGAACATTTAATGATGCAGCTCCAGTCAGGCTTGCAGTGACAGTGCCGGCGGAAAAATTGCCACTACCATCTCTTGCAACAATAGCGCTGAGCGTATTAGCACTCGTCGCAGTGGTGGCGCTGTTGTTTACTTTACCGGCAGTGGCAATAGTAGCCAATTTGGTATCAACAATGGCGGCAGAGGCATTGATGTCAGCGTCGACAATCGTGCCATCGGCAATCATTGTGCTAGTGACAGTGCCGCTATCGCCAGTTGTAACAACGTTGCCAGTTACATTTGGGAATGTAATCGTGCGATCAGCAGTTGGATCTGCAACTGTAATAGTGGTTTCGTTGCCATCGTTGGTGCTGCCTTCAAATATCAAGCTGCCAGCGCTGCCAATTTCCAGCGCACCAGTGATAACACCGCCAGTCTTGGGCAATGCTGCATTAGCCAGATCATAAGCCGCCTTGACTGCTGTAGGAGTGGCGGCGAGCGTTGAGCTAGTGGTGCCCGTGCTGTCGCTGAGCTGGACGATGCCATTAACACTGGTCGTCGCCGCACGAATCGTCAATGCTGGCGTGGTGGTGCTAGTAGCAATCGTCAGTGCAGTGGTGCTACTGGTTACGTTTGTGACCGTACCAACTGTGGGAGTGGTGTATTTGAGACCACTAGTTTCAGTGCTATCAGCCGTTAATACTTGCCCATTGGTGCCAACTGGTAACTTTGCAAGTGTGGTAGCTGCGCTAGCCGCAATGATGTCGCCTTTGGTATAGCTAGCGAGGTTGGTGCCGCCACGCGCTACAGCAAGGGTGCCGCTGGTCAAGTTAGTTGCATTGCGGCATTCGGTGCTAACTTCTTCAATAGCAGCTTGAACACTAGTCGAGCCAAGATCGCCAGCAGGAGTAAAACTTACTTGGTTTGCTGAAATTGAGCCTGCGCCAGCAGATACGTCAATCTCCACCCATCCTGGGCTAGAAGTGTTATACACCGAAAGAATAAGGTCTGGCGGTGCAAGTGTTACATTGGGTGCATTGCCACTTGTGATTGTACCGCCTTCGCTAACCACAAAATAATGTTTATTATTTGCTGCAGATGATGCAGGCAATGCGCCAATTGAAAAACCAGCAGCCACTCCTTCAGGAGTAAGGCTTGCAATGGCTCCAACTCCTCCTCCTGTACTTGCATCAAATGTGCCAGCAAAGATAATTTGCCCGGCCGAAATACCAATGGGCACAAAAACGTTGCCGTCCCACATGAAGAACGACTTATCCAGCGGGTTTAAGTGAATTTGACCAATAAAACTAGGTGTTGGGAATACTTCGCCAAGAGATGCAGTGCTGTAGTCTGACAGCTTGTCACTTGTTACTGCATTATCAGCAAGGCGTTCAGTAGGCAGTTCGCCTGTGGTAATTTTGGCAGCGTCAATGTCTGGAATGTCCGTTGCTTCTAACAGTGCCCCTGCACTGACGTGTCCTTGCGCATCAACCGTGAGCTTGGTGTAGGTGCCTGCTGCAACGCTATTGCTATGGTTTAGTGTGCCGCCATTAACGACTAGCCCTGTGCCAGGTTGAATGATGCCCTTGGTTGATGCCGTGGCATCAGGCAAGTCTGCTGGCACCAATGCACGAAAAGTTGGAGCTGCGTCAGCACCAGCGGCTGGACCAACGAAAGCTCTATTGGCAACTTGCGTGTCAAGCGTGGTTGTAATAATTGCTGAATGCCTATCTGGATATGCAACAGCAAAATTAACAGGAGTGCTATCAGTGAAGGTAAGGGCATTGATTGCCGCCTGTCTCACCCATGCAGTGCTATCCCATACATATTTAACGCTGGTATTAGTATCAAACCATTGCTGCCCTTCATAAGCACCGCTGCCCGTGGGGGTGCCGGCTTGGACGATGGTGGTGCTATCAGCAGCTAACTTCGCCGCTGTAATGGCACCATCAAGCACCTTGGCCGTGGTGATGGCATCGCTTGCAATAGCAGCAGCAGCAAGGCCAGCAGCATCTACCTTGGCAGTGGTAATGGCGCCATCAGCCACCTTGCTATTGGTTATTGCGTTGGCTCCGATCTTGGCTTCAGTTACACTACTGTCGGCATAAGCAGCCGTGCCAAGGGCAGTTACTTTGGCGGTGGTGACTGCACCATCAGCCAATTTGTCAGTGGTAACAGCCAAGTCTGCAATGCCAGCAGTGGGCGCCACAACTTGCTGGTATGCGCTGCCATCAAATACTTGCAGAGCTTTGCTGGTGCTGTTGACGTAACCGCGACCATCAAAATTATCAATGGTTGGCGCGACAGAGTCGTAGGCAATAGCGCTGTCATTGGCCAGCTTGGCGGCCGTAACTGCATCATCAGCTAATGCCGTGGTGCCGAGTTTGGTGGTGCTGGCCTGGTTGAGCTTGACAAGATCAATACTGGCGTTATCAGCTAGGTTTGCGCCAGCCTGGAACAGCTCCTTGGCTTCTACCTTTTTTGTAATACTTGAGCCAACATCAACGATGGCCAGCACGTCATTAGCTGCTACGTCAGCTTGGTTCAGCTTGGTTAGCTGCGTAATCCTCTGGTCACTCACGGGTCACAAGCTCCTTTGGTACATTCTAGTCTTCAACCTCGGTCAGCAGGAATTCCAGACTATTCTGGTTGAGGGCTAGGCGGTCATCATCTTCCTTCAGTATATAGCCAGATGGCCGTCCCACTAGCAAGCGAATTTCGCCAGTGGTTACAAAGTCTATGCTACACAAGATCACGTCGGATGCAGACAGTTCCAAGCCTGCGCGTGTCACCATTGCGGTGAACTCGTAGTAGATGTCCGTCAGGCTTGCGTCATTTTCCGAATCCGTAATCGACAGCAAGCAGTCAAATTCGCTGCCAATATCCACGCGATGTATAAGCTGCAACATCAGCAGTGGCGTTTCTTTTACGCCAGATGTCACATTATTGAACAAACAGTCGATGGAACCGCCGCCGCTTATAAGTCCAGCAGAATACATGCGCTTAAATTTATCATTTAGCGTGGTTGCGTCTAAACTTTCGCGGTCGGTGTTAAAAGTGTAAGCAGTAACGTTTCCGAGTACATTGGCCGAAATGTCGCGCACTACTAATTGGACTAAAATCGGGTCGCCAACAAACGACTGCACTTGATATTCAACGGCGCGATTGTTGTTTACAGCATCCGCAAATGTTGGGAAAAACCGTAAACCGCCAGCAGCGTTTACATTGATATACGCAGAAAAGCTACGTTGCTCGACGCCTTCACCATCGACCCAACTGCCTACGGTGAAAAACAATAGCCCACGTGTGTCGGCAGTGTTGATGGTTACTTTGTCTCCAGTTAGTAAGTTATCAACAGCGCCTTCAAAACCAACGCGATTTAATACAACAGTTACGTCAGCATCTTTCACCAATGCCGACAAAACTACTTCATTATTCCGGCGCAGTCTTACGTTGCCGACATTGCCAATAAAATAGGTCATGCGTCAACGAGTTCTATAAATGGTCCGTCAACTGTAAATTGCAGCGATACGCTACTAAGCTCACCAGTGCCCACGGTGATGCCAGCGTTGGTGATGTACGCATTAAATGCAATGTCATCTTTTACGTCGGCGCCAGTTCCTGGTTGCGAACCAGCTCGGAGCACCATGCCCACGCGATCAGAAGCAGTAACACCTGTATTGCTAGTCTTCATCACCTTGTTAAGCAATTGCTCAAACTGCACGCCAATGTCACCAGACTCTCCTCTGTAATACATGACAGTGGCAGAGCCAGTGGAGCTAACCATGCCAGGCGTATAGCTTTTAACTGCCGTATCAATGGTGGTGGTTTCCAACAGTTCCAAGCTGGTATCAATGGACCAGTCGCGGATTTTGAGCACCGATTGATTGTCGGCTGGCGTGGGACCGGCAAAAAGGATTGGAGTGATGTACATCCTGCCGCTGCGCCCCGTGTAAAAACCCATCTTTAACGCCTAACCATTTGTTTGCATTCTACTCTCCACTGCCATCAATGGTAAAGAGGCCACCCACGTAGCTGGCGATGCCCTGCGCAATGAACGACTGGCCATTGCTGTCGCACGGGTGCTCTACTGCGCGAACCGTGGTTTCACCTTCCTCTTCCATCGTTACTTCCGTCACGCGAAACACTCGCTTGGCGCGGACAGTTTGACCGAGCACAAACAAGTCGCCTCTGCGTGATGCAAGTGCAGGAGCGGCGCCATTGCTCACTGCCACGCCATTAAAAGAACGCGTGCCGTCGGTGCTGCCGTAGGTGAGCACGTTGTAGGTGCCGTTAGGGATGCCTTGTAGCGGCACATTGAAAACACCATTGTCCTCAATGCGACCGGTGTATATGCCGTCCCATTGATTGTTGCTGGTTTCAACATAGACGTAACTGCCAGGCATCACGAAGATATCCGTAGGGAATGTGACAAATTCAATGGCGCGACGGTTGTAACGTCTCACGTTGCAGAGGTACTTGCCAAGTAAAATTGCTTGGGCGCGTGTTGTTACAAACTGAGAAATGTCAAGGCTTTCGCGGATTGCATTGGCTTCTTGCGTATCAGTGCGTTTCACTTCTACACTGTTGTTACGTGGAAAAACACTGCCGCGCTCGGTGTCACGATAGATGAGCGTGACAATAACATCTTGGACGCTGGAGCCGTAATCAATAAACTCTTCCTTGAAAGTGTCTTCAAGGATGTTGCCTTGGTTAAACAAGGCTGTAATTGATATGGCACGAGTTATCTGACCAGTTGATTTGATGTAGGGCAGTGCTGGTACAAGCGTGTCCTTGCCGCCAATCTTGCCGAGTTCCAGCAGGCTAAACGGTGCCACCTGCGCCCAAAATTCGCGCCACGGCCTGCCATCTGCGATCACGCCATCCATGAATAGTTGGTTGCGTTGGCAGAATCGCTTACTTTGCGCCAGTTGCATCACATCAACAGAATGCAAGCTGGCATATTGGCCGATGCCATTCACTTCATCCAAGATGGTATCTAGGAAAATGTCAGGCGCAAAGGAAGTGGAGTTACTGGGGCCGCTGTTGGCAAATGCTTCAATGTTGTTGTCGTATGGCGCACCAGTGGCTTCATTGCCAAAGTAGTCAAGGTTGGTCGGCAGTAGCCGCACGCGCTTGCCTTCGGTGACATAGGCACTAACGCTGCGCAGGTCTTGAGTGCCAGCCCCTGAGACAATATGCACCGCCAAGGTGGACAAGCCGTTGTACAAGCTGGGGCTGTAGCTTGCCCATGATTCAATGCGCTGTTCTGTTACGGCAGTAACTTTGATTTCAGTGGATGAATCAAAAGAAAAGGAAGTGTTGGAAAAAGCGTCGTAATTAAACAAGTCCCATTCTGAGGTGTTGGCCGGGGATTTGTTAAATGGTGGATAATCGCCCCTGCTGCCATCACGATACACTGAGCCATTAAAGTACACTTCCAAATTGTCGTTTTCTGTCAGGTCGGTACCCAAGGTCACGAGCGGGCCGGTGGCATTTAAGTAACAATATCCACGAGTGTGGAACGTGCGAATCTCTGTGTAAGTGTCAACAACGGCCTCTAATTTAACTTCAATAAACCGTGGCCCGGCATTGCGGGTGATTAGCTTTAGGTAGGTAAATGTTTCCTGCTCGTTTACTCCACGGCAACAGAAAATATACGGCAATCTAATGTAATCGCCTGCGTTATCAAGACGATACCACACGGCGAACATAGCAGTGCGTGCCTTGGCGCCATTGTCTGATGCGCTGTGGCCGTAATTAACTTGATCTTTGCCATACACATTGGCGCGACCACTGAGGCGTCGATATGCTTGGAACCGCAGGGCTATATCCAGAACATTGCACTTGGTGACGCTGGCATAAGCAGCTTCTTCAACACGCGCCAGGCCCTTTACGTGGAATGTTTCCGGGCCGCCTTGCCCTTGTAAGCTGTTGATTTGGCTTTGCAGCGCATTGTTTTCGTTTTGTAATGTGGCGATTTCATTATTGAGGTTATTAACAGTTGATTGATATTTATCGCGGTCTGCTTGAGTAAGTGGCCTGTTGAAAGCTCCGCCTCTTCCAAAAACGACTGTGTACCCACGGTTTAGGATAATTTGATTCTTATTGCGAGATGTTTCAGCGGCTGCAATTCGGTTATTTCTACTATCAATTTCGGCACGCAATGCATTGATTTGACTGCCTACTTGCTGCCAGTGCCCTATTCCTGGATTTGCACGAGGTAACTTTCCGGTGCGGATGCACTCGACGCCTGCCCATAAATCGCCTTCTTCAATGCCATTGGACCCACCAGTAAAATTTACGGACACCACGCGAAACAACGCAGAGCCGGCTTTGAATATGGTTCCATTGTCGATGCGTGACGCGGAATCACGCAGTGCATCTTGACGCGCAATGCCTGCAGTGTCGCTGGAAGGAAGCAGTTCAATAGTATGAGCAATAAATAACACCCAAGAAGCACCCACTGGCACAAGTGGGCGGTCGCCATTGTCTGACCAATATGTGCCAGCTTGAGATTGGAATCGCGCCTCAACACGCCTGCGCTCGGAATTACCAGCTTCATTTAGGATTAGTACATCCGCTTCAATGGGTATAAAGCCGGTTACGCCTACGGTGCTTGCGGTGGTAGGCGAAAATGCTTGGCTGAAACCTTCCTGGTCGTTTGGCAGTCCAGTCAATCTGGCAGTAGTATCAATGCCAGAACGAATTGTTGGATCGGTGCCGCCTCCTTTGATTAGGTGCCAATAACGAGTTGGGCCGTTCTCGCTGTAGTATTGCCACACGTTGCCAAACACCAAATCCTTGGCGGGGAACTGTCCAAGTGCAGTGCGTTCTGGGTCGATGCGAGCGATGCTTGATGCGCCAATTGTCATCATCAGCCGCATAAACTGGTTGTTGCCAAAGCTAAGGATGGCTGACCACAACAGCAAACTTGCAACGCGCACACCGCCGTTAGCGTTTTGCGCGGTGTTCGTATAAACCAGCGGTACGGTGTCGCCATATACGGCGAGATCTTGAGCGCCGTTGAAACCAATGCGTGGCGCTAATACTGCATCTCTGGTTTGCGCTGTGCCTTGCTGCTCTTGCGGAGCCTTAGGCTTGGGCATTAACAGCACAGATACCAACTGAAATAGAATGCCTACAACGGCAAGAATGATCGAAACCGGCTCTGCGCGAATATCCAGCACAGTGTCTTGCTTGGCATCCTCGTAAATGTGCTGTTGCGCTACAAAGTCAAGGTATTCTTCTTTAGTGACGCCCAAGGCGTCAATCAAATCGTATTCGTAAGGCAGCAGCTTGCGGGTCATTGATTCATCCAGAAGTAATGGCCGATGCCGCTAGGTAATGGCGCCCTGATAACAGTGCCACTAGGCGACAGGAACAATGCGCCATCTTCCACGATTGTACCCAATGCAGACCCAATTGCAGCCGGCAGAAGTGCCACTGCGCCAAGAATGGGTTGCTGCAAACGAGTGCCATTTTCAATCATCCAGCGCACCAGCAATGGTTTGGCAAATGTGCTTTCATCAAACAGCTCATACACCCATTCGAATTGATCACTGTAGTCGGCAAACCCCAGTCGCTTATGCACCTCACAAGCAAGCTGAAAGCAGTCGGTTTTGCCAGACCATGGAGCAGCGCCCCATTGGTATGGCAGGCCAATCAAATCATTGAAGGACAAGTTCTGCATTGAGGGGCAATGGGCCAACAAGGCCACGGGTGAGAGTACGCGCTGGAAATGACGCACCAACAGAGTCCATGGCGGTGCGATAGCGCAGTTCGATTGTAGTGTCTGAATAACTGGCGCCAATGCCGACGTACCGTTCCTGGTAGCTGCGTGATGGTGCCAAAGCAGCGTTCAACCATTGCGTGGTGATGGTTAGCCGGCTTAGACGGTTGCCGTCACCTTGCTCGACAAGGCGGATGGCATACTCCACGTTGGGGAACAAGACGCGCACCATGCCGTTGTCACCATTGAGGTTGGCGGTGCTACCTTCAGCGCGAAACGGCGCAAACTCATACCGTTGGCCATCAAGGTAACGAGCTTCGCTGACGAAGAAATTTTGGTAGCGGTGTTGCGTGCCACTTTCCGTGATAAGGTAAAAGTATTGCGCCAGTCGAATTTCAGTCATCGCATTTCACCGACCAGCTTCACTGTTACGGTGCTAATGTCTTTGATTACGCTACTAATGCTAGGCGGCTCAGCGTAAAGCCATTCAATGCCAGAGGGATAGATAGTTTTATTTTGCAAAGTAAAGCTATAGCCAGCCAATACTTCAGTGGCAATTACAAACCCTAAAGTACCACCTTGTTGACCGTTGTAGTGATCAATGATGGTATTAACCGTGGCTTCTGGAACATTGGCAAATTCCAGCTCTAGCGTATAGCCAAATGCCTTATTGCCGAAACTACGGCGCACCACTGCACCGGACATTGCCCGGTATGTCTTGACTGGGTATTGGCCTAGCTGGAAGCTACGAGCAGTTGGCTTTAGCGCAGGAAAGTTAGCCATTAGATGCCCACCTTGCGGCGTGTGGAGCTACTGTTCTGGATGCGATCAAGCGTCATTGTCATTCCGCGTTTAGCGCCATCGCGAGAAGCAGTACGACGGGTTTCAGCCATTGCCTGCTCCAACTGCTCGCGGCTGACATACTCTACGCCGTTGATGCTGGTGGACTGGAAGCTCATGTTAAGCACGGGGGATCCGCTGGATCCACCGCCACCGTTCATTGCGCTGCGCAAGTCGCTGTTATTGACCACGCTGCCGCCGGTGCCTGGCACGAACAACTCAGGACCACGTTCGCCCACCATGTAGGGTTGCTGGCCGGTTACAGGCCCGCCAGCGGCGCGGCCAGGCAGCTTGGTCGCAAATGATTGACTCCAGCCGGCAGCGTCCGTTGGCAACGCAGATGCGCTACCTGCATCAAAGCCGCTAGATAGCCCTGCTCCCCCGCCTGGTGCGCCGCCAAGTGCCTTAAGGATCGTTTGCAGGATAATCATGGTGATTTGCTTTGCGATGATCTGCGCAGCCATCTCAAGGAACATATCCGCAACTGACTTGAAAAAACTACCCAAGGCTTCCTTGGCGGTCATAGTGCCAGATATTAAACCTTGAAATGATTGCGCAAAGGCATTGCCGATACCTTCTGCAGATGTAATGGCAATGTTGCTGATGCTGGTAAGATCAGCAATTTCATCTTTAAGAGTGGCGATCTTCTCGGTAATGTTTTGCTGGTCTGTCTTAGGTGCAGCTAGTGTGGTCGCGGTAGCTATAGCGCCTGTTCTCGCCGCGGGCAATCCGCTTTGGATTTCCTGTATCCGCTCTAGCTCTGCGCGGTATTTTTGAATTTCAGTTGCAGACGCGCCTTCCGCTTCTGCTTTGGTTACAGCAGCTTGTGCTGCAGCCAATGCCGGAACCAATGCCGCTGCGCTGGCTTCATATGCGCGGTTAATCTCAATGATTTGCTTTGCTAGTTCTGGATTGGTGCCGTTTTTAATCAACTCTCCATACTCACGTTCAAATGCAACTTGATCCTTAAGTTTGGATACGATGTCATCTAATGGCGCAGTAGCTTGTTTAGTCAGCTCTGCAATTTGCTTTTGCAGTTCAAAGCTACTTTGCTTAAATTCAAGAGCACGTGCTTCTGTTAATAACTTGCGCTCTTCATCGCTTTTGCTTGCAAGGGTAAGTTCGCTGTAACGTCGTTGAATTTCAGTTCGTTTTACGCCAAATTCAACAAATGCTTTTTCAAACTCATTACTTGACCGCAAAATAGCAAGGCTGCCTTGTTGTTGAATTTTGAGTGATTCTGCGGCATTGACTTGTTGACTTATTTGCTCCGCTAGACGCTTGGCTTCTTCTGCCGCCCGCTTAGCATTGTTGGCAGCTTTATCAGCACCACCGCCTGCTGCGCGACCGCCGCCACCGCCACCGCCTAGCAATGGAGGCGTAAATAACTTGTTGGTCTGTTTAGCGCCAGATTGAAGTTGCTTTAATGCCGCTTGGTTTTGATCAATTTTGGCAAAAATTTGTCCTTGCAAAGCTAAGGCTCTTTTTTGATTGACGTCTTCAGGCCTAATACTTTGCAACAACCTTTGATATTGCTGTAAAGCCTGCAGGTTTTGCTGAATACCTGATTTGTTCTTTTGGCTAGATACCTGGCTTATGCCTTTAGCTATATTGTCTACCGCTTGGCTTGTTGCGCCAATGTTTAAGAATTGTCGAGCGCCTGCAACACTACGAGTAAAGCCACCACCCCTGCCCGCGGCTAACGCAGCATTGATTGCATCAACAACTGCAATTGCTTGGTTGAAAATTGCCTTTAGTGCTGGTGTTAGGACTTGACCTATGCGCCGCGCTAATGCATCAATACCATCCTGCAATGTTGACAGTC
>Ga0196905_1000683_pt1 | contig 13544 bp, 16 predicted proteins | sample CB_VirMetaG_3_FD_169098 | JGI IMG/M metagenome (GOLD analysis project Ga0196905, IMG submission 169098) | Freshwater to marine saline gradient viral communities from Chesapeake Bay - CB_1508_1S Viral MetaG (v3) (version 3) | ecosystem: Environmental > Aquatic > Marine > Coastal | place: USA... | reverse complement strand
GGCGGTGCGGGTGGCAGCATTGGGGCATCTGGTGCCAATGGAAATTATTACGAGGCTTCCATTTATGCTGGCGGCGGTGGCGGCGCAGGTGGCGGTGGTGCTGGTTGGGTTGATAAGTCTGACGACAACTATGATAGCTCATCAGGCGGCGGCGGCGGTGGGCGCATCCTTGCTGGCTCTGGCGGCTCAGGCGGGTACAATGGTTACATTGGGCCATACAACTTACTTGAAGGTGGCGCAGGCGGCTCCGCAAATGGCTCTGGCGGCAATGGCTCATCTGGCGCAGGCGGCGGCGGTGGCGGCTGGGGCGCATCTGGCGGCAGTGCTTATTATGGTGGTGGCGCAGGTGGCGCGGCCATCTCAGGAACCGCCATTGCGTCAATGACGAACAACGGCACAATTTATGGATCAGTGGCATGACATTAATCCCACTCCAAATCCCCGCAGGGTTCCGCGCAAACGGCACTGAATACGAAAACTCAAACGCTTGGTTAGACGGATCGCTTGTGCGGTGGCAAAGCGGATCGCTGCGCCCAGTCAATGGGTGGCGTGATCGCATATCTGCGTTCTCAACAAACCCACTTCGCGGGATGCACTCGTGGGAAGCGTTGAATGGCACGGCGTGGATTGCTGGCGGTTCGTACAATGAGTTAAAAGTTGCCACTGCTTCTGGCGCGACAACAGATATCGCACCGACTGATCTTGTCGCTGGCATCGAGGACGCCACGGTTCGGACTGGATACGGCAACAGCTTTTTCGGCACTGGCTTTTACGGTGCGCCACGCCCCGATACGGGCAACTATTCTGAGGCGACTAGCTGGTCATTAGACAACTGGGGCGAGTATCTTGTTGCTTGTTCCACAGAGGATGGACGACTACTTGAGTGGCAGTTAGACACAGGCGTAAAGGCGGCTGCAATCGCCAATGCTCCAACTGGCAACCTTGGGCTAGTCGTAACAGAGGAGCGTTTCCTGCTTGCGCTAGGCGCAGGAAACAACCCACGCAAGGTGCAGTGGTGCGATCAGGAAAACAATACTTTGTGGACACCTGCGGCGACAAACCAAGCGGGTGACATTGAGTTGCAAACATCTGGCCAAATCATGCAGGGCATTCAGGCTCGCGGCCAGACGTTGGTTATTACAGACCTAGACGCCCACAGCTTCACATATTCTGGCCCACCATTTGTATTTAACGTGCAGAAAGTTGGCTCTGGATGCGGGGCAATTTCGCGCATGTCAGCTGCGGCTGTGTCTGGAAACGTATTCTGGATGGGGCAGCGTGGGTTCTTCACATATACGGGCAACAGCGTTCAAGAAGTTGACTGCCCAGTAAATGACAAGATTTTCGGCGACTTGAACTCATCTCAGCAATCTAAGATTTGGGCGTTTAATAATTCTCAATTTGGCGAGATTTGGTGGTTCTATCCGTCGGAGAATAGCACGGAAATTGACCGCTACGTTGCGTTTGATTACAAAGAAAACCACTGGCTTATTGGGTCGCTTGCGCGAACATCAGGCATTAGTCGTGGCGTTTTCAAGCAGCCAATCATGGCTAAATCTGGCGGCGATCTTATGGATCACGAAATCGGGAACAACTACGAGGGCGAGAGCGTATATGCCGAAACGGGGCCAATATCGATTGGCGTCGGCGAGCAAACAATGCGCGTGACAAAGATAATCCCAGATGAAAACACTCAGGGTGACGTTGACCTGACGTTCAAGACGCGGTTCTATCCAAACGAGGCAGAAGTGGTTCACGGGCCATACAATCCGTCCAACCCGACATCTGTGCGTTTCTCTGGGCGTCAATTCAGAATGCGCGTCACGGGTGATCGATTGACCGATTGGAAAGTTGGAATTATGCGCGTTGACGTAAAACCTGCGGGTACGCGCTAATGGGTGCGCCGCTACTTCCACAGATCGGGCCAGACCTTGGGCAATGGGGTCGGCAGCTTACAAACTTTTTGCAGCGCAATTTGACGAAGCTGTTCTTCAAGACGTCTACAGACAACCCATCAGAAAACGGCATATTGCTGTGGGACGACGTGAACCAGTATCCTGTCGTCAGTAAAAACGGCGAGTGGGTACAAGTTGTTCTTGAGGATGGCAATTACTCTGGCGGCATCGCGTCGGATGTCACGGCGGCGGCGCCAAACACGGCGTACGCTTTAACGTACACTCCAATCGTCGCCGAGGGCATCACGAACGGTACGCCTGCGTCGCGATTGGTCTTTGCAGAAAGCGGCGAATACATGATCTCGTTTTCCGCGCAGATCATTTCAACGTCATCAAGCTCCGTGACGTTCTGGTTTTGGCCACGCATCAATGGCACAGACATCACTGGCTCAACGATGAAAAACAGCTTGCACAACAACGGGTCAACGTTTGTTACGTCACGCTCCGCAATCTTCAATATTACTGCGGGTGATTACTTGGAGGCGATGTGGGCTGTGGACAGCACAAGCGGATATCTCACAGCGGCGGCGGCGACTGCATTTGCGCCTTCAGCCCCCGCTTCAACGATTAGTATAACGAGGCTTCATGGCTAAAGACGTATTATTATCTGACGATCTTGAACGTTGCCGTTCATGGATTGAGGCGGCGTTAGAGTATTCTGGCGGTACGCACGATTTTGATGATATCGTTGAGAATATCGCAAATTGTCGTATGCAATTATGGCCAGCCGACAGGGGGTGCATTGTCACAGAAATCGTGGTATACCCTAAGAAGAAGGTTATTAACATCTTTTTGGCTGGTGGCGAGTTGGATCAGATACTTGATATGGATGAGGCAGTGACAGCATGGGCAAAAGAACATGGCTGTACTGCGGCCACAATGTCAGGTAGACTAGGGTGGAAAAAACCATTAGAACCGCTGGGTTGGGAGTTCCAACTAGCGTCCTTTAAGAAGGAAATTTAATATGGCCAAGGGTGGCGAACAAAGTACCGAAGCAACGCTTCCAAAGTGGCAAGAGCAAGCCTATCAGCAAGGGCTGAATATGGCGAAGGACGTATCCCAAGTTGGGTATGTGCCTTATTATGGTCCAGACGTGGCGGCATTTAGCCCATTGCAGCAAGCGTCATTCCAAGGCACTGACCTGATGGCAGGTGCATTTGGTATGCCAACAACTGGTGGCCAAGCGTACATGCCGCAAGCGCAAACATTTGCTGGTGGCGTTCAGGGATATTCATCTGCACCAATTTACGAGCAATCAAAGGCGGCGCTTGCAGCAAACGCACCAGCGCAAGCGCAATACCTTGCAAGTTTCGGTATTGACCCAGTAACAGGCGCGGTAGGGTCTCGCGCAATAAGCAACCAGCCGTATGCACTTGAAATGCAAGGCAGTGGTGGAGGTAAATAAGATGGCAGGTGGAGCAAATCCAGCGGCAACGCAAGCAGCAGCAAATCCATACCAACAGGCGGCTGGCGCACAGCAAGCAGCCATGGGTCGTACCGCGATGGGAATGAACCAAACTGCAGCGGGTGGAATGGGTGCATACGCAAACCCATACGAGACACAAGTTGTGCAGCAGTCACTAGCCGATGTCGGGCGTCAGGCTCAGATGGGCTTCAATCAACTTGGCGCACAGGCTCAAGCGGCAGGTGCCTTTGGTGGATCACGCCACGGCATCGCTCAGGGTGAGATGGGTAAAAGCTACGCGCAGCAAATGGCTAACACTGCAGCGCAAATGCGTCAGCAAGGCTTTAATACTGCCCTCGGCGCGTCACAAGCAGACTTACAGCGTCAGCTAGGCGCAGCGGGTCAATTGGCAGGTTTAGGTCAGCAATCATTTGGCTATGGCCAAGCCATTCAGCAACAGCAAATGCAGCAAGGCGCACAACAGCAAGCAGCAATGCAAGCAATGATTGATGCAGCTAAAGGCCAATACATGGGCTACGCAAACGCACCGCAAACATCCATGCAACCATTACTTGCAGCGATCTATGGCGCACCAGCAATGCAGGGCCAGACATCATCGTTCAACCCAGGGTTGTTCAATTATATGCAAATGGGCGCACAAACGGCTGGCAGCATAATGCAGGGCAAAGGCTTCTAGTAAATGGATTATCGGCAATTAGCATATCAGAAAGCATTAAAGTATGGGCTAGACCCTGATTTGTTTTTGCGTCAGATAAACCAAGAAAGTGGCTTTAACCCAAAAGCAGTTAGTTCTGCTGGGGCCATTGGTCTTGGTCAGCTAATGCCGAATACAGCGCGTGAACTTGGTGTAGACCCGACTGATCCAGAGCAAAACCTTGAGGGCGCAGCGCGTTATATGCGTCAGCAAATGGACAGATTCGGTCGTACTGATTTAGCTTTAGCTGCATATAATGCAGGACCAACGCGGGTTGCGAAAGCTAACGCCATTCCAAACATCGCTGAGACACAAAATTATGTTTCGTCAATACTTGGGTCTTCACCAAGAATATCGACAAAGGGTTCAAACATGCCTATGAATAAGCAACAGGAAGAACAGGGCTTTGACGCAAAGGGCGCTTTGCTTGGCTTAGCCTCTGGCCTAAACGCCTTGATTCTGCCAACAGCGCGAGATCAAAATGCTGCTGGGCAACTAGCCGAATATCAAAAGCAAAAAGAACAATTACGTTCAGCAAATAAAACTGCTGCTTACTTTGAGAGCATTGGTCGTAACGATCTAGCACAGCTTGTTAGAGATCGCGCCATATCTGGCCGTGACGCATTTAGCACATATACGCAAGAGCAAGCGGCAGCGCGTTCACTTGAGGCGCAGAAGGCTGCTACGGCTGAGGATCGAGCATTCCAGAAGGAAATGTTTGGGATGCGCACTCAGGCTGATATAAATAAGCAAGGGATAACATTTCAAAACCAAAAAGACCTTGCTGCATATGAGGCAGACTTGGCGTCTCAAAACCCAAAAGATGCTACGGCTATTCAGGAATATAAGTTAGCATTATCCCAAGGCTACACTGGATCATATATCGACTTTAAGGATAGATTAAAAAGAGACCCTCAAATGGGACAAATCCCAGAGGGCTATAAATTGGTGACTAAAACGCTTGATGATGGCAGTGTTGAATACACATATGAGCCAATAAAAGGAAGTCCCGCCTATCAAAAGGCGCAAGAAGCGGCTCAAAAAAAAGAAAGTCGCGCGGAAACCCGCGAGACTATGACGAATACAATTTTAAGAGAAGCTCAAAAAGCAAGGGAATTAATAGGGAACTGGTCAACTGGCGCTGGCGCGTTCCTACTTCAAGGTCTCCCGACAACAGATGCTAGGGCGCTTGCTGGTCACGTCAGGTCGCTTCAGGCTCAGGCTACAATTGAAACACTTAACGCCATGCGCCAAGAAAGCCCAACAGGTGGCGCACTCGGTAACGTAACAAACCAAGAAAATGCAATGCTTGCCGCAAAAGCTGGCCTACTCGATCCAATGTCTAAGCCTGAAGTGTTTAAGCAGCAGCTTGACGATTACGAACTCACCCTTTTGCAAATTGTTCACGGCTCAGAAGAGGGCTTAAAAAGATTTAATGAAGGTAGAAGCGGTGGCGGTTCGAACCCTAAACGATTAAAATTCGACAGCCAAGGTAACGTGGTGGAATAATGATCGAAGCTGAATTGCCAGACGGAACAGTCCTTGAGTTTCCAGATGGAACAGACCCTGCTGTAATCCAGCGGGTTGTTAAGCAACAACTTGGCGTTGCGCAAGGTGACGCGCAACCTGAAGAACCCCAACCAAAAGAAGAAAAAGGTGGCCTAAAGCTTGGCTCACTGAAAGAAAACTTTATTGGTGACGGTGAGGTTGACACCATTGGCGAGTACATTGGTGACTTCTTAGGGACTGCATCTGCTGGGCTTTTGCGCGGTATTAAGGGTACGCTTGAGTTGCCAGAGATGGCTGCGCGTGCGGTTGGTGCTGGATATGATCTAGCTACAGGCGCAGAGCAAGTTAGACCAATCCTAGATACTGCAACTGGTCGCGGCCTTGACGCTGCATATAGAGGTATTGCTGGCGCAGTTGGTGCCGACCCGCAAGGTCTTTACCGTCAAGGTGAAAGCACCGCCGCAGAATATGCTGGAACTATTGGCGAGTTTATGGGTGGCGCTGGCGTATTTGGCGCGGCAGGAAAAGGCTTGGCTAAGGCTGGCGCAAAAAAGCTTGGTGAGGGCATTGCTAAAACTGGCCTAACAAAAGAGGCTCAAAAAGCTGCAGCCCTTTCTGGGGCTGGCAGCGAAGCGTTTGGCCAAATGGCAGAGGGGACAGAACTTGAGCCAGCAGCAAGAATTGTTGGTGCATTTGCTGGGCCTTCTATTGCTTCTGGACTGACTGGTATAAAAAACAAAACAGTTCAGTTGACTCAAAAACGTGCAATTCAAAAGCCAGCAGTTGAAACCGCTAGGGACGCTAAAAATACATCTTATAAAGCGTTTGAGGATGCTGGCGGTAAAGCATATGTGAATATGGATGATGTCGTGACAGACATTGATACGGCTATTGCTAATGATGATTTATTCATCGCGACCGATCTGGCCGCTGCTGGTAGCGAATATGTTGACGCAACAAGAAAAGCTATTGCTAAACATGCTGGCAAGCAGATGAATTTAGCGGAAGTTGATAAGCTGCGTTCTGGCTTGGCCACACTGTATAAGCAAAGTAGATACGACCCTCGTGTTGGCTTGATGCGCGACAAGCTGGATGATGCAATTATGAACGCGCCAGTTACAGCAAGCGGAGACGCTGGAACGCTTTTGCAAAAGGCGCGTACTGATTTTCGCAGATACAAAAAGATTGAACTTTTTGATGAGGTGATGAACGCAGCAGAGATTAATGCTGCTGTTTCTGGCTCTGGTGGAAACATTGTAAACAACTATCGTCGCGCAGCAGGCAACATATTGAAAAGTAAGTCAAAGAGGGCACAGTTTGATACTGATGAACTCGAAATGATGCGTAAATTTGTTGATGGTACGCTTCCAGAAAACGCATTACGACTTATTGGTAAACTGTCTCCATCTGGTAATGGATTAATGGCAGCATTGAATATCGCAGCGGTTGTGTCCAACCCATCACTTGCGTTTGGCACGGCTGCTGGTATTGGGTCAAAAATAGCATCAGACCGTATGGCCGTTAAATCAGTTGAAGCCCTAAAAGAAGCACTTATTTCTGGCGTGCCAACAAAAAATAGAAAGATTTTTGAACGCGAACTACGCATCTTCTTAGGTCTACAAGCTGGACAGGAGCAATAATATGCAGCCAAAAGAAAAGACAAAAAGCGAAATTGAAGGCATTGTCCGTGATGCGATTGCTCAGGCTGTAGACTTTGCCGAGAGCGAGGTTTCGCAGCAGCGCGTCAAAGCGCAGCGGTATTTTGATGGCGAGGTCGATATTGGCCACGAGGAAGGTCGCAGCAAGGTTGTGGCAACCAAAGTGCGCGACACCATTCGTGCGGTTAAGCCAAGCTTGATGCGTGTGTTTATGTCTACTAGCAAGCCTGTAGAATACACTCCAAAAGGCCCAGAAGATGTGGCAATGGCTGAGCAAGCCACCAACTATATGCACTACATCTTCAATAAGAATAACGGTTACCGTGTTTTGAATGACGCATTTCATGATGCGCTTATCAAGAAAAACGGCATTGTTAAGGCATATTGGGAAGAAAGCGAACGCTCTGAAATCTTCACGTTTGATCACCTAACAGACGAAGAATACACCCTGATTGCATCTGATGATGATGTCACCATCTTGGAGCATGGCGTAGAAACAAGCATGTCCATGGATGACTTTGGCATGGAAATGGAAATGCCAGAGCATTCTTTGAAGATTAGCCGCAGAATGCCAGAGGGTCGCCTAAAGATCGAAAGCGTTGCGCCAGAAGATTTCTTTGTTGATGCACAAGCGAAAAACATCGACGACGCTTACGTTGTTGCGCAGCGTACTGAAATGCGTGTCGGCGATTTGGTTGCTATGGGTTTTGACTTTGAGGAAGTCGTCGGCCTTGGGTCAAACTTTGGTGCGTCGTCAATGGCGAACGAGGAAGATTTTGTTCGTCGCGGTTACTCACAAGATTCATATGATGATCAAGAGGGTGATCCATCAATGCGCTTGGTGACTATAACTGAAGCGTACATGCGAATTGATGTGGATGGCACGGGCATTCCCGCGCTTCACCGTTTTATCTGCGGCGGCACAACGTATAAGCTATTAGATTTTATGCCATGCGATGAAATTCCATTTGCTGTGTTTGAGGTTGATCCAGAGCCGCACACATTCTATGGGCGCAGCTTGGCTGAGATTGTTATGGATGACCAAGACGCAAGCACATCTATCCTGCGCGGCATTTTGGACAACGTTGCCATGACCAATAACCCTCGCATTGGTATTGTTGATGGTGCGGTTAATATTGACGATGTTATGAACAATGAGATCGGTGCAATTGTCCGTATGCGCCAAGCTGGTTCTGTGCAGCCACTAGACATCCCATTTACTGCTGGGCAAACACTTAGCGCGTTGACCTATATGGATCAGCTTGTAGAGCAAAAAACAGGCGTTTCTCGCGCTTCTATGGGCCTTGATCCAGACGCAATGCAGTCAACGACAAAGGCCGCTGTCCAAGCGACAATCCAAGCCGCTGCAGGTCAGGTTGAGGTTATGGTGCGCAACTTGGCTGTAGGTATGCGTGACCTTTTCGGCATCATGCTGCGCACGGCAATTAAGCACACAGACGAAGAACAAATGATGCAGATGAATGGCCAGTTCGTTCAGGTCGATCCGCGCGTTTGGAAAGTTGACATGGATGTGAGTATCAACGTCGGGCTTGGCACTGGCCGTGAAGAAGAAAAGATGATGGCTTTACAGCAAATCTTCCAAGTTCAGCAGCAAGTATATGCACAATACGGCCCAATGAACGGCGTTGTTTCGCTGACCAACATTCGCAACTCATTGGCTGACATTCTTGCGGCGTCTGGCATTCGTAACGCGGAACGTTATTTTGCGCCAATGACACCAGAGATTGAGCAACAAATGCTGATTCAGCAGCAGCAAGCAGCGCAAATGCAGCCACCAATGCCAGACCCAACGCAAATGCTTATGCAGACTGAAGCGATGAAGGCACAAACTAAGGCGCAAGTTGATATGACTAAGGCGCAGCTTGAGCATCAACGTAAGATGCACGAGATGGGCATGAATGACGACTTGTATCGTGACCAGATGGCGCAAGACTTGATGGTTGATGCGGCCAAGATTTACGGTCAATATGGCGCAACTGTGGACACCGCACGCATCAAAGCTGAGCAAGATCGTGAGCGTGAGCATAACGCAGCAATGATGAACTTAATGACAGGTCAACAATGACAACAAGTATTCGCATACAGGCTGATGAAGCCAAACGGTTAAGAAACGACACTGCATTTAAGCAGTTCGTACAGAGTGTTCGTGAATTGCAGATCAGCATATTCATGAATAGCGCGGCTGAAGATATCGACAGCCGTGAAGAAGCGCACGCAGTTTTGCGTGCATTGGACCAGATCGAAATGCAGTTAAACGCAGCAATAGCTGCTGAAACTATGTTAGATCGCAAACAAAGGAACTAGGACCGTGAATACGACTAGCTTAGAAAATGCAGTTGAGGGACTGCTTGATCCATCCCTCTTGAATCCAAGTGACGCACAAGAAGAAGTAGTTGATGAAAATCAGGACGCTGAACACCAACTATCTGATGACGGTGAAGAATATGAGGATGATGTCGAAGCATCTGACGACATTGATATAGAAGATGCAACTGAATATACTGACGATGTAGAGGCCGTTGATGATGACAGCGAGTCCTTGTTTGACGTTACAATTGATGGCAAGCAAGAGCGCTGGACCCTTTCGCAACTAAAGCAATCTGCTGCGGGTCAGGGCTATATTCAGCAAAAAATGCGTGAGAACGCTGAGGCTGCAAAACAGCTTCAAGAGCGTGAGGCGCAGTTAGCTCAGCAGCAACAAGCTGTTCTGGACTATTTTAACCAGCTACAACAAGGCGGCTTAACTCCACCAACTCCTCCATCTGAGGATTTATTGGAGACTGACCCAATCGGCTATATGCAGCTAGAGAAAGCGTATAATCGTGAGGTGCAGGAGTTTAACCAGAAGATGGCAGTGGCACAGCAGATGAAGGCACAGCAAGATGCTGCATTCCGCAATCAGCAAATGCGACTGCTACAAGAGCGTATCCCAGAGATTGCTGACCCTAATAAGTCGGCAAAGTTCGTACAGGATATTTCTACTGGTGCGCAGCAATATTACGGAGTGTCTCAAGAGATGCTTGGTAATGTGAAAACTGCGGTTGAACTTGAGGTTTTGCGTGATGCTATTCGCTATCGCAAGGCTATGGAGAACCGCAAAAACGTGGACAAAAAGGCAGTTACTGCCAAACCCATGATCAAAGCTGGTACTAAAAAGCCACAGGACGGTGGGGCTGCAACTCGCAAAAAGCAGGAGAAACAAGTATTCGCCCGTGGTGACATGAGCGCAATGGCGGCGTTTCTCGTAAACCCTAAACTTTAGTATAAGGAGCCTATCCAATGGCACAACCAACCAACACTTTTGACTCATACGATGCCGTAGGTATCCGTGAGGACTTGGCAGATTACATCACCATGATCTCGCCAGAAGAAACGCCATTTTTCACAAAATCTGGCAAAGCAACTGCACGCAACACCTACCATGAGTGGCAAACAGATTCGCTACGCGCATCTGCTGCAAACGCACACATTGAAGGCGATGCAACCACAGCGAATGCACGCACATCCACCACACGCTTAGGTAACTACACTCAAATTTTTAAAAATGCGGTTGTAGTTCCTGACACAGACGAAGGTTTGGATAAAGCAGGTCGCGCAAAGGAGATTGCATACCAGACCTTAAAGATAGCTAAAGAGCAAAAGCTTAAGTTGCATTGAGCCTCCATAGGGCAACCTATGAGAGATAATCGCGTGAATTGCTGGAAGGCTAAAGCGGAAAAAGAGCAACCGTCATGCTAATCAGCAGCCAAGACCATCGGGGACGGTGGTAAGGTTCAGAGACTAGGCCATGGAGACTAGAACAGTCAGTAAAGGCCCACGAGTGCGCGACATCCTACTGGGATGAAGATATAGTCCGACACTCCAACGAAAGTTGGAGAGAGTAGATAAAGAGCTACTCACTAACTGATGGATATTGAAAAGGCTCTGTTTGACAACAACGCTCGCGTTGCTGGCAACTCATCGACTGCCCGTGAATTGGCAGGCGCACCAGCATGGTTGGTAACAAACACTGTTTACGGCGCAAACGAGGGTGCAAACCCAACTGGCGACGGCACAGATGCGCGTACCGACGAAACCACAGCATTGACAGCGTTCGATCAAACAAAGTTCGACACTGTTATGCAGTCCATCTGGGAAGCAGGCGGCAAGCCAGACACAGTCTACTTGTCAGCGTTCCAAATGAACAAAGCGTTGGCCTTCACAGGCAACAACAACCAACGTTCATCTGTACAAGCAGGAGATGAGCGAGTAGTAAAATCACTCGCTATATACGTGACTCCATGGGGTACAGTTCAGTTCATGCCATCTCGCGAGAACCGTTCTCGTGACGTATTCATCATGCAAGATGACATGTGGGAAGTCGCAGTATTGCGTCCAACCAAAAACGTTGCGTTGGCAAAAACAGGCGACAACACAACACGTCAAGTCGTAACAGAATTGACATTGTGCGCGAAAAACGAAGCAGCCAACGGCGGCATCTTCGACAACACAACATCATAACGTTATAGCGTTATGCTAAGGGGCGGGAAACCGCCCCTTTCCCTTACTTTTTGGAGAAAGTAATGCAAATTAGAATTAAGCTGAACACCCTATCAACCTCAAAGGGTATCATGAAAAACGGCGATATCGTTGATTTGCCAAAAGCTGAAGTGGATAAGATCCTCGCATTCCGTGGGTTTGCAGTTGAGCTTTTGCCAGAGCTAGACATCCCCAAGGAAGAACCTAAGCCAGCACCCGTAAAACGCACGCGGAAAAAGACAGATGCCAAACTTATCAACTAAGATTGACGAAAAGATCACGATCAACTCAGACGATCAGATCATCATTAAGAAAACGCACGACGCATCCCAGATGCTGCTTGATGCGGAGTATGCCCGGCAGCACGCACCAAATGCGTTTGCGTCGGACTATAAGCACGTCGGAAACGTTGACATGGCGCTTGTAAATATCTGGCTAAAAGAGGCCGGCGTGCAATGGACGGATACCCAAGCCGTCAAAGATGTGATAAAAAAGAAGTTGATGAGTGACGAATTTCAAAAACTTCGGGTTTGGGAAGGCAAGTGGTAATGGACATTAACTTTGACGTAGTAAACGCCGTAATCCAATGGGTTGTCTTGCCTATGGCGGCTTTTGTGTGGGTAATTTATCAGCGTCAAAGTGACCATCACACTGACATTGCTGTGCTTAAAGCGCAGCATGAAGGCACTAAATTAGCACATGATCGTGAGCTAAAAGAGATGAAAGAGACCATCAAGGCTATATTCATGAAGCTCGATACGATTGAGCAAGCACTGAGAAAATAAATGTGTGTGCTGGCCCTCATAATATGGGGCTATGCACCTGATGTGGGGTTTTATAACGCCTGCTTCTATGACTGCAATATGAGGGATCGGAACCGCTATGATTTTGTACGCAGGATACCAATCCAATCATCTTGCGACGCGACGCTAAGGCTCGTGTAATGCCTATCCTTGAAAGCATAGCCGCCGCATCTGCCGCCTACGAAGTTATCAAAACTGCCATTAATCAGGGCCGTGAGGGTGCTGGTATTATTGGTGCTGTCGGTAAGTTTCTCAGCGCAGAAGAAGATGTAAAAGAAGCACTTCAGAAAAAGAAGAACAGCCCGTTGACCGCTATAGCTGGCGGCGAAGAAGGTGACTGGGAGGAGTTCCAAGCATTAGAAAAGCTGCGTGAACAACGCAAAGAGCTAGAGGATTATATCCGCGAGACAAGACCAGGGCAGTGGGGTCGCTGGCAGCAATGGCAAGCTGAAGCTAGAAAGCAACGCGCTGCCGCAAAAAAAGCTGCCGAGAAGCGGCGCGAAGAAATGCTTGAACAGATACAAGTCGCAACTGGTATTGTCTTGGCGATTACCACCGTTGTGGTCAGCATATATTATTTGGGCGTCTATATGGAAAAGTGGTGAAATACGTTGTTTTGGACAAAAACGGTAAAATCGTTATAATCACGTCAAACAAACGAATAGCGGAGTTCTACTATGAGCGAATACGATCTGAACGGAAACGGAAAGATAGACCCAGACGAACGCGAAATAATGCTAGAGGATCGTCGGCGTAAGATGGAAGATGCGGATGCCAAGCGAGACGCACAGAGACGCATGACTTGGTTTGCGCTGTCTGGCATGCTGGCGTATCCTTTCGCTATTCTGATGGCCTCTCTGATGGGCTACAGTGACGCTGCGGGATTGATTGCAGATATTGCCACGGTATATGTGGTTGCTGCCTCTGGTGTGGTGGCTGCTTACTTTGGCTTTAACGCTA
>Ga0196905_1000680_pt1 | contig 13560 bp, 28 predicted proteins | sample CB_VirMetaG_3_FD_169098 | JGI IMG/M metagenome (GOLD analysis project Ga0196905, IMG submission 169098) | Freshwater to marine saline gradient viral communities from Chesapeake Bay - CB_1508_1S Viral MetaG (v3) (version 3) | ecosystem: Environmental > Aquatic > Marine > Coastal | place: USA... | reverse complement strand
ACCTTATCTCAGGATGATGCTGACCATTTAACCATGATGTCTGACATCCAGCGGGCTGGACGGGAGAAGCACTGGACTGACCGTCCTCAGGGCGGATTGGCTCATCATCGCATTTTTCAATACGTAACACTATAACATCGTTGGGTTGGGTTGGGATGCCCAATTTTTCATGCATGGCTACACATATGTGGCTGTGCTTAACCAAAAGATAAACCAAAAACCCAATAAGAAAATGCGTGAAGCACAATCAATACTAATCACTAATAGCTACACCCAGAGATGGGCAATCATGTTCCAGTCAAGCACTGGAAACATCTTGGGCCTGCCTGTCAGTCAGGTTCAGTACCAAGACAAGGATGACATCCTGCTTGGTAATGACTTCTCTTGCGAGGAGGTAAATTACTTAATCTTCGACATTGCAGAATCCCTCAATGCTGGTGCTGAGGGGCTGGATGAGGTCTTCGATAACATCATTGCGTTTCGTGAGATGTTCAGAGGCGGCGAGATGTTCTCCGGTGACAAGCAATACCGTAAGCTTCTCACTAAGGTAACTATTTCATGGGAAGCTATGACTATGCTTCCTAAAGTATTCTAATCTCGTGGGTGGGATGGAAACTATTTTTCAGTGCATGGCTACACATATGTGGTCATGCACTTTTGTCGTTGGTGAGTCAGTCGTTGGCTCGCCACATATAAACCCAAAACAACCCATAATAAAGTCCACATATGAAGACCTTCGGCATTCATCATCACTCCGCCGATGGATTCATATGTGGCAATTAACTAAAGATGAACACTAAGACCAAAAAGAACCACGCAAGGAAGGGCCATGCCCAGCCTCGCAAGAAAAGGGAGGCACCAAGTCCTCTGAGAATAGACCATGAGAATAAAGCTCAGCGAGTTACCAAGCTCGTTGGGTTAAGGGCAAAAGCCTATGCATCATGGTGTGAGCACGTCGATGCCCACAACATGATCAACGACTGTCGGAAGGCAGTTATTGAGTACCCAGGAGTGGGTACAGACAAGGGGGGAAGACTCCTTGAAGCTCTTGCGGGAGCTGTAGAAGTAGGGCGTGCCCTACTGGGGGAGATTGCCCCCAAGGACGAAGTTCGATTGAGATTGCCGTCCAATATAAGGGCAGAGATAAATGCCCAGTATGCAGAGGCTGAACGCCTTGCGGAAAGGATCGCTGAGCGGAAGTCCAAGCATGCCGAGACCATCAAGAGTCTCGATGAGATTATCTTCATGGCTGGTGTCCAGCATGGAGGTGACTCTATGGAGGCTTTATTTGAGCCGCAGTCTGCAAAGATTGCCGCAATCTCTTCAAAGAAGCAGGTTGTAGCTACATACAAGAAGTCAATGAAGGCATTGGCTGCACAATTCCAAGGGGCATACAATAAGGCTGTGTCCATGTGGAAGGATGCAATTCGTGATCATCAGGTAGCCTGCAGGGCTGCATTGATTGAGGCTGCAAAAGAAATGATGCCTCTACTGTCAAAAGAGTCTGACCTTCTTGAGAAGGGGTTCAAATCCTTTGATGCTCAGGTGAGCAAGGCTAAAGCCGCAGCCGACATTGCTTACGAGACACTTCGTAAGCACAATATCCGCAAGGAGTCTGAAGAGGACTCACTTGCACATGAGTTACTTCGTGATGCTGCGGCGGCTGGTCGTAAGGATAAGCGAGTCATAAAGGCTGAGCAGTTTCTGCGTAAGTCTCAGGCTCGCAAGTCTCAGACTTGGAAGGCACGCCGATAGTGTCTGAAGAACCAGGAAAGAGAGAGCTTCGTCTCTCACAAATCAAGTTGGTCTCCGCCATATGTGAAGCCATTGATGAGGAGAATGGTGGAGGCGTTGAGTTCTTCTCAAGGCAGTTCAATGAGATCATTGAGTTGTGCAATGAGATGTTCCCTCGCATAAACAACATCATCAATTCGCCATTCATCAGTGCTACGAAGGATTCAGGGCTGGCGATATGGAAGGCGTGTGATGAAGTCGGACTGTCCTCTATGTGGCTTGCTTACTGGATATGTGGATGCAATTCAAACTGGTTTGGCGGCTCTGCTCCGGAAATCAATTACCCTCGGGATGCTGGTGACTTTGGGCGATGCCTGAAGATGCTGGAGGCTGTCAAACCCGATGCTGTCCGTAGTATCTACTCTATGGTAGGTGAAGCTGGAGATGCCTGGGATGCCTTACTGGATGGCTGGATACAACTCACTGAGCTGTATGAGTCTGGTGATAAGGCTGCGTGCACGGCTATGATTAAGGAGATCCTTAGCAATGCGTGAAGGGAACCTAAACCACGTCATCAACCCAATCATGCTGATTGAGGTTTGTATCCGTGACACACGGAGCATGCTCAATGATGATAGGTACATCTTGGATTGCTCCAAGTGGCATAAGGCGATAAAGCTTCATCGCAATCTATCGCCTGTAGCTGAGCTTGTCTGTGCATCATGCAATGCTGGTGCCATCATGGCGTTTGGGCTTGGTGTTCGCAACGATGAGGATGTGGAACCTTTAGAATTCGAACCCCAAACAGCATGGAAGTTGATAATGGTCAATCGCATACGCATGTGCGATATATTTGGCACAGGCGACTCTCTTGAGCTACTTGAGTGGACTGAGTACTTGGAGCCATTTCGCATCGCTTATTCCAGTGCTCAATCAGTAGCAATGGAGGTCGATGATGGCACCATCATAACGATCAGCGATAATATGAGGTATGGAGACCCTGATGCTTGGGAAGAATTCCTAAAGATCTTCATTGATGCCTGCACAGATGCTGGAGTCAGCACTAAGGGGCTGGATCAATGAGGGACACTCTCAAGGGGTTCATCACCAACCCAATCATGCTCCTCGATGAGGTTATCAAAGATACTCAGTTGGTTAAGGGGAGTGAGTACCACGTTCTCGATGTGGACTTCTGGCACTCCTCTAACCAAAGGAAAGGGAAGTGTGCCGTGTGTAACGCTGGTGCCATCATGGCATTTGGACTCGGTGCATCTTCTGATGATACTCTTGATCCTGACTGGTATGATGATGCAACACAGAGTATGCTACTGGCTGTAGATCATATTCGTGCTGGACGTGAAAAATCGGTGGCATGTCACTTCCGGCGATTAGGGTGGGATGATTACATCCGTCCTATGGAGCTTGCAATAGCCGCCTCCTGCATGGATCAGGCAGAAACTCCTTCAGGAAGTAATGTCTGCATGAGCATGGAGGTCGGCTCGGTTGAGGGCTGGATTGCATTCAGGGATATATTCCGCCAGTTTTGTATCCTTGATGGTCTCTGTGTTGATGGATTGAGTGCTGAATCATGAGCGTCAAGACTCTATCCTTCATCACTAATCCAATCATGCTGATGGAGCAGGCTATAAACGATATGCGGCTCGTCCAAGAAAGCGACGATCATAAGCTAAATATGGATGTCTGGCATGAGATCACATGGAGTAAGGATGAGATAGAGAGCAATGAGCCTATCAAGTGCTCCGTATGTGCTGCTGGCTCCATCATGGCATTTGGCCTTGGTGCCAACCCAAGCGTGGATATGGATCCTTCAGAATTCGATCCAGACACAGCCCATAAGCTGTACTTGGTCAATTGGATTCGGGAGAATCGCATTAGTGCGATTGCTTGTTCCTTAGTCGAGCTTGATTGGCTTGCGTATATGCAACCATACGAGGATGCCCTCAAAGAAACTGCGAGCATGACAGTGGAGGCATCAGATGGTCTTCACTACCATCTTCGAGGCGGGATGAAGTTTGGTGTCATCCAATGCTGGGAAGCCTTCACGGATTCATGGCGTGGTTTTGCTATGGCCAAGGGACTTGAGGTGTCAGGACTTCCGCAAGCATGAGCGTGAATCACATTAGAGTCAACCTCACCAGTGCAACTATTGATGCTTGCAAGGCTGGCTTAATTGAGAGGTATCGGGAAGCGGTAGAGGTCGCAAGGAGGCATGAATCAAATGTGATCTACTGCGGACCTGACCGAAACTCACAACTGTCAGAAGAAGGCTTGCAGAATGCTGTCGTTGCGATGGAAGAATCGCATAAGGCAATGCGTATCATTAGTATTCTTGACTGGCTTCAGGGCGAGGTTGAGCCTAATTATGGCAACTGGAAGGCTGATGAACTTCTGGCTGACATCAATCGAAGGCTTGATGAGATCAAGACCCCTGATGAGGTCATGCATGATGTAGCACTCGATGCCGTCATGTTATGGGAGTCTATCTTGGACGATGAGTTCTATGATTGGTTCCCGGGTGATGGTAACATCGCCAAGCAGGAGAATGCACTTAATTGCATCAATGCACTCCATCGCACATGGGAGAATGCTCGCATTCATCATGGATACGAGGAGCCTTTTGACTTTGAGTTCATCCCTGCGTTCCTTCGTTGGTGCAAAGTCCATGAGGTCAGTGTTGAGCACATGAGCGACATAGCTTCCCGCAAGGCTGCCGAGGAGATCTCTGTGGCTGCGGAGAAAACTCGTGAACTCAACCGATGCTGCCATATTACTGGGGAGCATGGAACAATTACTGCCCGTATTGCAGATGGCAAGATCATCAATCTCGCCAAGAACCTTGAGTCCGAGGATCCAGAGGCTTATCACTCCTACAGATATGTTGGATTCAAGGAGTGGAAAGAGTTTTATGGAGTGGATGAGGTTCCCAGCAATCTGGATATACATGATGTCCTCATCACGGATGCCAATAATGTGCAGATTCCTCCAGCCAGACACGGTCAATCAAATGGATACCAAAAGGAAATGGAGTTCATATGTGCTTCAGACCTTATTCCTGATGATATTCGCAAAAGGTTCTGGGAGCTTTTCATGGAGGAGCATAGTGGCAAGGTTGTGCCAACACCTGGAGACATACGAATAATGCAGCTCGTTACAGCAGGTGTATTTCTTGAGTTATACACCAAGGCTGTTGATGGTATGCCTCAAGCTGCCTACATTCGGCTTGGCTGCTGTCCTGATGCTGAGCAAGCATTCAGGGCAAAGCTCATTGATACACCTGATGACGCTCTCATCTTACTGGATTACTGAGTCGTGATCGGAGTAAGCCAAGATGGATTCATGGGAATGGATTCAGGCGATAGTCAGGGAGACGGCAAAGTGGTTGTTATTGGATTGCCATACACTGCTTCGGTGTGTCGGGCACTCGCACAGCATGTCACACATGTAATGCCTGTACCGTTTCTAATCAAGCACATTGAATTAGATAGGTCAGTCCTGCATGCCAAAGGGATTATGCATATTAATGATAGCACGCCTCATGTCATGCTGGATTCCGTTGATATGATTGAGTTATCTATGCTCAATGATCATAAGAGCTTTGAGCGATATGCCAAACTTACTATTCGCTCTGAGGCGGAAGGTAAGTGTGTTCTATTATGTGCATCTCATGCCACGTATGGAGAATCTATTCTAATGCGTGACATAAAGGAAGCTCAGAAAGATATTACTGATCTTAAGGCTGTATGTAGTTTTCTCGGTACGGAGGTGGAGGATATTATCTCTAAAGTAAAAGATGGGCATAATGATGACTCCAATTGAAGAGTGTATCTGCCGGGCTCCGTTTGATAGGAAGAGTATGGCTATCATTAAGATCTATAAAGATTATGCTGATATCCAATTCTATCGCAAACCAGTTGCTGAGCATGATGAGCCAAAGATATTGCCAACATGTAAGGCAAAGGTTTTCCGTGCAGGGCTTGTCGTCAGGCAGGATGCTCAATTGGTCAGTGATCGACTCATGGAACTTGCTGTGTGTGCAACCCAGCGAAAAATAAGGAGGTGGGCAGCGTAATGAGTAATACCTACGACATGATACTGAATATCCCTATGGAGATCAGTAAGGGCAAGTCCATCTCTACCAAGTGGGGATTCATGGCATCCTACCCATCACCAAGCATTGTGATGCGACTTGGATCCAGTCTTGTGTGGTCCAATGTTCCTGACCCAAAGCAGTACCATAGACCTGATATCAAAGGATGTCTACTGCGTAGCGACTATGTACTTGGTCAGTATATCGAGAACTCCAGATCAAGTCATGCAGGATATGAGAAGAATCCAGGTACCATCACATATCGTGGCAAGGATCTGGGGGAGCTTAGTTGTTACGTGGATCAGCGTGGATGTATCACATGGAATAAGACAGCTCTATCAGGTGATGCCCCGCAGCTAACAAGTGCTCAAGAAAAGTTCCTTAATGGCAACATTCGGGAGCATGTCATTAATTCTATAAATGATAATATGAATACTCTTAAGGATAATGCATTAAGGAGAATGAGTAAGTCTATGAGAGATAAGATTATGGATCTCGAAATAGGAAAGTTAGACATGGGTATTAATGTGATACTTGAGGGCTTAAAATAATGAAGGCAATAAAGGATAAGATCTATATCGCATGGTGGGCTTTTATGCTATCCCCATTCATCATCGTTCTCGTAGGGATCTATTCTTCACGATGAGCGTCCATATCCACCCAGAGGATAAGAACTTCGAGATCATCATGCACTCAGACCTACTTGAGGTAAGGAAGAAATACCTTCCTGATCTTGATGGCGACGAGTTCCTTAAAGCACTTGGTAGGCAGGTATTAACCGGTCTTGAGTGCAATCGCAAGGATGTGTGCATCTACATTCGATACGATGGAGAGATCCTCGGAGTGTTTGGTAAGAGGCACTTGGTAGACACCCGTGAAGGAGCATTCTGCCGTGGTCAACGCAGTGTTGCTCCATATGTGGTTGGTGCTATACCTCGTGAAAAAGGGAAGCGGTACAGTTTCCACTCGTAAGCATGAGCGTCGCTATTTCCAGGTACAAATCGTCCAGGCATTGGGCGGTGTACCTGAATGATGAGCTTGTCGCAGTTACCCTCTATAAAAAAGGAGCGGAGTCTGTGAGAGACTTGCTTCTCCAAAAGGAAAAGGGAACCAAGTAATGAGTGAAACTACCCAACCTCCTCAGTTCACCGAGGAAGATAAACGATACCACGTATCCAAAGCAGTCACAGCTTTGGTAGGCGTGCGAGACAGCCTGGATATCCTTCCGGAGGGGACTCCGGATGTTGATGAGATGTCGATAAGTATCGTGCAGGCCATCGACCACGGGCTGACCTACTTAGGGGTAGATAACCCGGACGACATTATCGACGAACCCGTCATCGGCAAGGATATCCCTCGGCAGGCGTGTTCTTTTGTGAGCATGTCCGATATTATCCCGGAGAGTTTGGATAAGTTCTGCGAGTACATTAGCCACTCCTGTTTCACTTGGGGGACCAACAAGTTCTCTCTGGTGCCAGCGAGTCACATACACAGGTTTTGTAAAGACGATTCAGACCTGGATGAGTTGGAAGTCTCTCAGGAAGCGATAGACGCATTCCTTGAGATATTGGAACAGCTCGGAGATACGCTGGTAGATCTTGAGAACTGAGTAATGGCCTTAGCTATGCGTAACGATAAGACATTATCAGAACTCCGCAAGGCGTGCAAAGCTATCGGAGTTAAAGTGAAGAAGCAAACCTTCAGTGACGGTCCCTTCGTCTCCTTCAGTTGTGCCGATACCGGACAGGTTATCCACAGCACACAGGTATGCTTGTTCGATGTTAAGGAAAAGTCTGCCAAGCTGGATGAAATCAAGAAGGAGTTCCACGGCATGGAGATCGACGGGTCCTACGTTTACGGATTAAAACCATGAACAAGCCAGTAACATTCGACGAAAACGGTGGTGCCTCATGGACACAGGAAGCCGGAGATCAATACGTGGCAACTGGAGTTGACCGTAGTGGTAAGCGGTTCGTGTTCACGGGTTCCAACTGGAGACATATCAAGTGTATTAACATCTGGCAGGGATCCCGCTGGCTCCTCCGTAACGGTAAAAGATTCCTGATCGAGAGGGTTTGCAACTAACCATGAGAGAGCAACTGTTGTACCTATTCCGCACACATTTCTTCTCCATTGACTACGGAGCGGTGCTGACTGCTTGTGAGACCAAGGATGAGGCTGTACGGTGCAGTGAAAAGGATGACGAAGGAAATACTTTCGAATACGTCTTTCCTTTCGAGTCCTTAGACGACGCAGTGTGCGAGGACGGGACTGGGGTATCCTTAAAAGATGCCCAGGGGGACGAATGCGTTGTAGCGTTTTTCTCTCCAGCCCCGGTTAAGATCAACTGACCATGGATTACGACGAACTTCGTATTCAACAGCCTGAGGATATCCAGGCTGCACTCGACAACATTGTTGATAAAGCAGGAACTTCCGACGCTGATTGGAGTGTCCTACTTGCAGCGGCAAGCATTATCGCTCAGCTTCGAGCGGAAGACAAAGGAGACAGGGTGCCTGTTAGATGTGTTACCTATGTGGGCGTTGAGAATCTAATTCCAGCAGATCTGATAGACAAGTTCTGGGAGGCGTTTGATGACGCACCCTTTAGCTGGGGCGAGAACGATCATAGCTTGATACCTGGCTGGGCATTCATCGGTCAATGTGAAGCTCGCCTGACTGCTGACAATATGGGAATGCCTCAGGAAGACTTGGATAAGCTCATGGATAGGATTCGCAGGTTTAATCGTTACAGAGTAGATCTGGAAGTGCACTCGTGAGAGCTGAGATAATTGAGTGCGAGGGATACAAGTCCCTTCGTGCTGCTGTTGATTATTCCTCTTCCAGGTATTCAAAGGCTGATGGACGTGACTATGAGAAATACTTCCAGTGGGTAATTGATAGGCTACTTCACTATGAAGAGAAGCTTGAGATACCTGCTGAAGAACTCCTCAATAGGTGGGAAGAGGAGCGTGACTACTGGTTTGTGAACTACTACCAGGAGTGCAACTTCCCTAAGATTGATAGTGGTCGAGTGCGAGTGTTTGATACATCTGAAGAACTTCATAAGTCTGTTGGTGATACTGGATTCCGGTGCCCAAAATGCAGCAAGGTCTCTAAGAATCCATACGAGTGTGATGCCGGAGATGGTTGCGACTGGAAGATTTATGGATTCCTTCGTGACCTCGGCAAAGGTATCATGGTCTACGTGAAGGAGAAGGTCGATATGAACCTGATCTTTATGCCTGTTGCATGGGAGAATACTGACAGTGAGTAAGGGCAATGTCGTCTCTGCTGGAGATCTTGCTATGTATGATGATCCTGACGCTATTAGTGAGCTTGTGACAACTGCACTTGTACGCATGGATCGCTGCCTACTTATTCAGTTTCAAACCGAGGAAGATTGTCGCAACGCATTGGATGCAGGTAGTTGTGAATACACAGTGTTTGGGGTTGATAAATCATAATGGCATTAAGCGAAGGAGAGATCATCGCAATCAAGTGTGCACACGCTGACCTCAAGGGGTCTCTTGAGGCACATGAAGCTTGCGATAGACACATGCATGACTGGAAGGCACACCAGCAGTCGATTAAAGATCTTGAGGCTGCGTTTCCGGACATTCTCAATGATCGGAAGGATCCGCAACTGATATGAAAACCCTCAATTCAATGGCAAGTAATATTATCCTGCAAAGCAATCCAGAAACAAAGGCTTTGATAGGACTTGCTGAACTGGTGTTCATCAGCACTGAGATGGAATATCGATTCGGAGAGATGCCAAAAGACAAGGAAGGTAAGGAGCAAGATGGCACAGCTATGTATAGATTCCCAAAAGCTCATACTGACCGAGTCATTGTGTCCGCCTCTCAATGTCGTGGCATGGCAGAAGATCTGCTGGAGTTGGCAGATGAGCTAACCTCTGCGGCTGCACAATGGGAGCATAATGGAGATGCTTAAGACCTGTGCTCTGTGTGAGCTTAAGGACAAGTATGACTTCGGTGCAAATAGTGCCAAAGTCTACTACTGCAAGAGAACCAATCTTGTGCTGCCTGGAAATCACGATAAGGACTCATCTGTGTTCTACAGGGTGCCAATGGAATGCCCGAGACCAGATGATGAAGTCATGAAGTCCGAGAAGCCTATTGCTCGCAAGGACTGGGAAGAGGTTAAGCACTGATATGTGGTGTCGCTACACAAACTTCGCACTATGGCATGGTCAGGATAAAGAATATGGGGAGTCCCTTATTCGATCCGGCAAGGTCAAGTGGAATAAGAAGTGCAAGGTTTCAGTGAAGCCTCATAAATCCCGCAGAGCCAGGAAACAGAAGTAAGTGGCTTACAATATCTCCTGTACCAAGTCCAAGATATATGTGACACATGAGGGAGTTGGATACATGGATGGAAGCAAGTCGTTTCGATTCATATCCAACATGCCCAGAAGTGAATACCTTGCAGCAATCCATGAAGATACATTCATCAAGCTTGCCACTATCGCACATGAGACTGGCAGGTGGCCAAAATATGACCGATAGGAACTCTCCAGGAGAGGTCTGGAAGTGGGTTGAAAATGCCACAAAAGATCTACCATGGAGAGATAGAGTTAAGGCCAGGGCAATTGTTCATAAGCCTGTAATGGACGGCAAGTTAAGAGGCGACATAACGCAGATCTGGAAGCTTGCACTAACACCCTCAACATATAACCAAATCAAGGATAAATACCCATGAGTGAATACAAAGTAGATAATGATGTCGATTATGATGCCGACATCGAAGAGTGTATGACCGTTGAAAGGATACGGGAAATACGTAGATTGATCAACAACAAGAAGCCGACAGTGCTATTCTTTACATGGGACCAGTGTGGTCCATGTAAGTTGGTAAAGTCGGTCTTAGACAAACTCGTTCGTGATCAAGTGATCAAGGAATATTTCACGCTTGATATAGCTGGAGAAGCGGAGAGAGGGGAGCACTTGCCATCGCAATTTGCGGTTGGTCACGTCCCTTCAGTGCTGCTATTTAGCCAAGGCGTGGAATTCAAGCGATTCAAAGGTATCCCTGGAAATAGGGAGTCTGAGCTTGAGGATGCTATTGCAAAAGCAATGCATACACACAAAGTGATGTCTGTTAAATAATGGACACCACTATCATTGAAGCCATTCAGTCTGATATTGAGACATCTTCTTCAAATGTCTGCAATAAGGCTGATAGGCTAATGCTTGCACTAAATGATTATGCTAAGGCATTTGATAAAGTGCATCAACCAAACATGGCCACAATCCTTAGGCAACTAAGGGGGGTGGCGAAACAGATAAAGACCGAGTCAGATAAGAGGGCAAAGTCTCTCGTGGCTCAATTGGACACACTAAAAATAAAGGAACCAAAAGAATGAAGGAATTAGATGACCTCGTGAAAAACACGGAGATACCTATGGTAAATACATCGGTCCTTAATGAGGCAGAAGGGGCGGCTCTTGTCAAAAAGGGCCACTCCGGATCTGTCTTCATCGAGGGAGATACGATTGCAAGGCTGAAGAAATGCCTTTCTGATAAGAAGAACCTGGAGAATGAGGAGAAATCCTTAAAATCCGAGCTTATTCTTGCGGCCAAGCCAGCGTTCTATGGCCTTAACGCAGGCCAGCCTTCCATCAGGAACAAACTTGAGTTGTGTGATGAGGAGGGGGAGACCGTATCTATAACTATAGATGCAACACCTAAAGCAGTGGACTTTGCCAATAAGAAAGGAGATTTATCTGATGGCAATAAGTTCCTGCGTGCTGTGTTTGGTGATAGCATTAACATGTTCTATGACACAGTGGAGGAGGTGAGCTTTAGCCTGGCTATTCTTCCTATTGATGATCGCATCAGAGTGAAGAAATATCTTGCCGAGCACGGCATACCGGTGAAGAAGAAGCTCATTCCGAAAGAATCTCTCCACGTCATCGGAGGAGCTGTAATTGGTAAAAATGGCGAAAGGCTATCTCCAGAGCAGCAAGTCTGCATAGAAGAACGCCTTAAATCCAGAGGGTTTACAATAAGACAATGATTGTGAACCTAAGCAAGATTAAGTGCCTCAAGGAGTTTCGATTCGTACCTGCTAAAGGCAAGGATATCGGAATCACCTTGCATCTCGAAGGCACCGAGTCCGTTATCAAGGAGATAATAGACTCCATATCCATCAAGGATAAAAAGCCCGCACCAAAGCCAACCAAGGCTGAGGAAAAAGCAAAATCGGATGCCGAAAAGCTGGAGGTCTTGAGCCAAAAGTCAGGTCCACGGTTTGAATCTGAAGAAGATGATGATGACACCGAGATGCCAGACGAAGCCGTAAAGGGACAAGCTTCCTTAATGAACATCTTAGGGCTTCCTGAATGAGCAAAATTCCTGAAGACATCCTGGAGTCTATCCGGGCAATGGAACCAGATGGCAATGTCCTTAGGCTTCCAAGGAACATTCATCTTGGTAACTACGCTGCAGTAAAGAAGGTTCTTCTGACTGCTGGCGGGACATACCAAAGATGCACGTTTGTCTTTGAGGAGGATGCCGCCGAGGTACAGGAAAGACTTCTTGGAGGAGAGGCAATCAATGACAAGAAGGAATTCCAGTTCTTTCCAACACCAAAAGACTTGGCAGAGGAAATGGTAGCAAATGCTGCCATCCATGAAGACCATCGCATACTTGAGCCATCTGCTGGACAAGGTGCAATATGTGATGCGATCATGGATCATATTGTTGAATTCAGTGGGGAAGGCATGCTATGCACTGTCGAACTCATGGATCAAAACGTGAAGGTATTAAGAAGGAAGGGGTATAGTCCTATGCATATGGACTTCCTTGATATGCCGTCGATATATAATGAACAGTTTGATAGGATTATTGCGAATCCCCCATTCGCAAAAGGACAAGACGCAGACCACACAATGAAGATGTGGGAATTGCTGAAGCCTGGAGGTTCTATGGTTGTAATCATCTCCAACTCTTATCAGCATAACCAAACAAAAAAATACCAACTATTTCGTGAGTTCCTTGAGTCAATCAATGATGGACTTGGGATTTACGAGATACCACCAGGCCGCTTCAAGGAAAGTGGCACCAATATTGCAACAACAATGTTGCATGCTATAAAAGAACCACATAAGGAAAAATAAGTAAGGAACACAGTAAGATGACACCAGAAAAAGTTAAAGCGATACAGGCGATATCCGCCGCAATCACCACAAGAGCCGAAGAGATTGGCTGCGACACAGTTGAAATCACCAAGGCACTAACACTGCAATGGACCAAAGGAGCATCCAACGACTACATGAAGTGGTTTCAGGATAGCAACTTTGATCATGTGTTGAAGCCAGATCATATTGACACCTCTACCATGTCTGCGTCTGAAATTGAGGCCGCAGTATGTGATGAGCAGTTAAGGATAATCATTCCTGCTGTCGAATATGTGAAGACATTCACATTTGATGGCGATCCAATGGCTGGAGTGAGAGACGATGAGGAACCGGAAGTGAAGACTCCTGAGCCAGAGCCGGAAGCAAAGCCACCTGCACCAACGGAGCCAATCAAACCCACTGCCGCTGAGCCGGAGCCTGAGGCATCACCTGCCTCAAGTCGTGCTGCCGAAGCTGCCGAAAAGCTTCGGAAGAGAAAGGAGGAGCAGAGCAAGCCGCCTGCATTAGTAGGGATCTCGCAAGAAGATCTGGATGAGGCCATCCTTCATGTATCT
>Ga0196905_1000679_pt1 | contig 13586 bp, 37 predicted proteins | sample CB_VirMetaG_3_FD_169098 | JGI IMG/M metagenome (GOLD analysis project Ga0196905, IMG submission 169098) | Freshwater to marine saline gradient viral communities from Chesapeake Bay - CB_1508_1S Viral MetaG (v3) (version 3) | ecosystem: Environmental > Aquatic > Marine > Coastal | place: USA... | reverse complement strand
ATAGAGATAGGAACATTGGTCAAATGGGATGGGCTTTTTACACAAGCCCTTGACTCACAAGACGTGTGGATCGGCATTGTAAAAGATAAAACAACAAATCACACTGGAACTTATTGGAGAGTGGTCTATCCACACACCGAACAATGGTGCTTGGAGAGCGAATTGGAGGTGATAGCATGATAAAAGTCGGAGACTTGGTAAGAACAACGTATCCCAATAGTCGAACAGGGATTGTCCTAAAGGTGGAAATAGACTTGGTCAAAACCACCTTTGGGTGGGCGACCAAAGAATACTTGGAGGTGATAGCATGATAGAGATAGGAACATTGGTAAGGAGCGAGGGGGGCTACCTAGACGTAGTCTTGGGCATCGTAACAGGTCACTGGACACACGAGGAAAGTGGCGAGGAACATGTCCTTGTATTGTGGCTTGAGGGGCTTTACGAGGGCGAAACAGATGCTGTATTGCCCGAAACTTTGGAGATAATAGCATGAAAAAATGGTTCGAAATAAAAGTAGGTGACCTTGTAAGATGTAAGGTGATGCCCTCACATGGTATAGGTATGGTAACCAAGATAACACAACACATGGGCGGACAGGCTACCGCCATGTGTTACTGGACTACACTGGGTACTATTCGAACTTACTTTTTAGACCAACTCGAGTGCGTGGAGGGATGATGAAATACAAGTTTAACATCGGAGACCTTGTGATGCACAGGCACATCAATGTTGTGGGCTTGATAATGGCGAGACACCCATGCAAAGGCTATAATGAAATGTATAATAGATACGAGGTGCGTTGGCTCAATGATAATTCTCCTCCGATTACCGGAGAGGGGGGAGCATGGCTATGCGACTTTGAGTATGAACTTGAGTTTGTGGAGGAAAAATGCGAACAGGAGACTTAATCTATAATAGATTCTTTAAAGAATATGCTATAGTGCTAGGTATGTCCGAGTGGGTAGGATGGGTGCGAGTAGTGCTTGTGTCCACAGGCGAGAGAACACAAGTAAGTGATGCCGCATGGGAGGTGGTAGAATGATACAAGTCGGAGACATGGTTGCGTTCGAGTTTAACGGAGAGCAACACCTTGCGATCATCGTAGATGACTGGGGCAAGGGATATGCCTACGGGAGATACACTGGGGTACTCGTGGGTGGGAACGGTGATTATGTACCGCTCAATCCAGAGGAGATTACGGTTCTCTCGAATAAGCAGCAACTTGAACAATGGGAACGAAAAAAAAAGTTAAAAAAGTTACTTGACAAAAGCAAACAGAACGGTTAAGATGCAAATATAACCTCAAACAAGGGAGACAACATGACTGTTGGAGACTTAATATCGCATCACGAAATGGGTAATGGTATCATCATAGAACATCAACGACACGATAAAGATGAACAGTACGACATGGTTAGAATACTGTGGGTTAGGACTAACCAAAAGTCCGACCTGTTATGGCTTTATCATAATTGCCTTTTGAGAGGGTGGAGCAAATGACTTACAATATCGGAGACTTGGTGGTTCGCCACTTTAACCACAAGTATTATTGGGATATGATCGGGTTTATCTCAGGCAAAAGACAGGTAGACAATGAAACTTATTACAAAATAAAGTGGCTTGACCCAAAACACCATACGACCTCAGACAGATGGCAACACTTTGAGTTCGAATATATCGACATCGCAAAAAAACTTGAACAAAATACTTGACAAACGTATCTGGATAGGATACACTACCAATATCCACAACGGACAAACAACCAACAACACAGGAGAGAACATGAGACTCTACGAACAACGCAATGATAAAGATACGATTCAATGCAGTTATTGTTTTGAGACAGGCCATAATAAACGGTACTGTCCGACCATGAAAGCCCAATGGGATGCAAACCCACAGGTTCATGAGACCTATGATCACGATAGTCTCGTGGAGATAGATAAAACCATGTTTCCTAACGGGTATCAGACTTATTATGGCGACGAACAAGCAAAGAACCAGTTCCGAGGACACTGGGAATACATGCAAAACCGCTATGCTCCAAAGGCTGAGACCAACAAGGCACGCAAGGCAACCAAGTGTGGGTTCTGTGGAGAGGAGGGGCATACACGTCGAAATTGTGAGTCTATGAAAAACTTTGTTTATGTTCTCGAGCAAACCAATCGAGAGTACCGATCTCAATTCTATGACCGCTACATCGAGGGTATGGGTCTAGGGGCAGGAGCCTTAGTGCAAATGCGTACAGGCAACGAGACAGAGTCCATCGTTGGACTTGTTACGGGGTTCAATCCAAACGATATTGTGTTTACGAACCTCAAGAGCCGTTGGAGCGATTATCACAGTAAGGTGAAAATGACCTACATGGTAGATGGCCAACAGTGGACTCGTGAGTTTTCATCCTTGATATACGACAAAGACTATTATGACAACCATAAAGAACATGGGGTATGGTCTGAGTTTTATTCGCACTGGGGTTCTTTGCGTGGTGTCTTATCGCCCGCACCGAATAGACCTAGCAAAGAGTGGTTCATGGGTCAAGCCCCATGTTTTAACTGGATCGTGAAAAAGCGAGATCAAGGTACGTTGATAAGTACATTGTCGGAACTTATCAATGAGTTCTATGTTCACGATGATCTCAAGGAGAGACTAGGGGAGAGTGTCTATGATACATACTTTAAGAGATACGATGGCCGATAAGCCAGAGGTCGGAGATCTTGTAATGCATCTTAATGGAGACTTGGGTACAATCTCGCACATTGAGAACGTTAAAGGCAAAGAACTTTACTTTGTTTTATGGTTCAATGGTTTTATACAAGGCTATTCTACCGCCCATAATCTCAGGGATGTAGAGTTAATGCGAAAATATATTAAAGTTTTTGCTTGACAAACCAAACTAAATGGGATACACTGCTAACATAACCCAAAAACATGGAGACAACATGCAAGTAACTCAAGAACAACAACAACTATTCATCGCCTTTGCTTTGCGGTTTTTGCAATCAAACATGGATGATGACATCATCGAGACACTTTTGGACTACTACCCTGTAGAGGGCTTGTCCTATGAGGAAATTCTCGAATTACTCGAACAAACAATCCAGAACCAAGAGGCAAAACAATGAAATTGAGGAACGGAGACCTGTGTCGGGTCGTCACCAACAGGAGTCACCGAGACCCCCATACGGGAGACCTCGTGCTTATCACAAGGGAAAAATTACGGAAAGACATCGTCGTCGTCTATTACGTCGAGGGTTTCAACCTAATGAGACAACAACGTTTCCACTATAAAGTGGAGGAACTCGAAAAAGTGGAGGAAAAATGTACAAAGTCGGAGACCTTGTAAAGAGCAAGATTACAGGCAAGGTCGGTATTCTTGTTGGAATAGATGAACAAGAACGCAGATGGAAAGATCAATGGCTTGTTGCGATGCACGATAGAATCTATTCAATCCACATATCAAAACTCAAACTACTGGGGGGAAAATGCACAAAGACGGAGACATAGTGGTCTACAAAGATACAGGCGATACAGGCATCGTCATTAAGCAATATCATCCATGCACCGACTTTTGGTATGTCGCCCTACCAAGCGGCATCCAAATAATTCACGGATCACACCTCAAACCATTGGAGGAAAAATGTACAAAGACGGAGACCTTGTGAGGAACAAGAACTATGGGGAGATAGGCATCGTCATTAGGCGAGACCCAAAATTCCCCGACTATTACTATGTCCATTATCACAATGGAACTTTCACCCAACACAGAGACAACCTCGAACCATTGGAGACAAAATGAGCAATCAAATCAAACTAACAATCGACCTATCAGACGAACTCGTTGATAAACTGTTAACCGTCATGGCTTTATCGAGCCAGAGGAACACCTTACAAGCCGCTATGCCTATGTTGATGGGCATGGGTAGTCCTACCCCACCACCCAAAGGCAAGTCCGAGGATAAGCCATCTATGGGCTTTAAAATGAACCAAACAAAGGATGGTAAATGAACATCGGAGACATTGTATATTGGGATAGTTTCGGGTTGGAAAAACCTCTGTTGATCGTGGAGATAAGAGAAGAGCGGCCTAGGTCTTGCGAGACTTGGGCAACGGTTGTTGAATTATCGACCGAGAACAGGTATGACTTTTGCTTGTGCAACCTGAGAACTCGGGAACAGATGCAAGGTTGGTGAAAAAAAACTTGAACAAAATACTTGACAACTCAAAATGGATGCGTTAAGATACAAACATCAACATCAAACAACGGAGCAAACATGCTACAACAAGGTGCTTTCATCGCAAGAATCCCCAACGACGAACATGCTCAATCCAAGATTGACGAATTCAAGAGACTACATGGTCAATTAAGATTGTGTGGTCGCCACAAAGATCGTGTAGGTCAACTCAAAGCCATTGGTCGCAACCCCAATAGTCATCACGACCTACCTTGGCGGCTTGGAACCGAGATCGTCATCTATCGTGCAGAGAGCGGCATGACGTTTCAACAATTCAAGTCGTTACAGATTGGAGACCTAGTATCCCCATCCCACCCACTCTCCCGTCAGAGACATGGCCATGTGGGTGTAGTGGTCGAAAAAAAGCACAAAGACAAACTCAGAGTCGCCTTTAGTGGGGTAACCCAATGGGCATCACGTCAACAAATGATCCTACTACAGGAGCAAGCATGAACAAATATCAAATCGGAGAACTTGTGTGGCTACATGGTAAGGGATGGGATGACCATCCACTAATAGTCCTCGACGTTATCGGAGACCACGACCACCTCAAAGTCATGTCGATGAGAAACAACAAACATATCTGGTTTTATCCACCGTCATCACTACATCCCCACCCAAAAGGAACAAACAATGATTAGCATAGGAACCTTGCTAAAGGGCAAACATAGCGACAAATTCTTTATCATCAGGAAACATTCGGACGTTAGACTTGTTACCGCTAGCGGCAAACGAACAAAGGAAATGGCCTACCTTATCGCTCCCATCGACGATATCTCTTATCTCTTTGCGGTGACCACAGGCGAATTCGACGACAGGTTCGAGGTGCTATCATGAACGTCGGAGACCTTGTAAAACACAGATGGCTTGGTGGTGTCGGGATCATCATCGAAACCCAAGATATCTTTAAAAATAGCGGGGTATCTTTTTTAAAGGCTCATGTAAAATGGGCGATCCCACCCACAGGTCAAGACCCTAGCGGCTACTACTCCACCGGTATGCTCGAGGAAATAAAAAAAGATGATAAAAAAAACTTGACAAACGAATATGAATAAGATACACTACTACCATACCCCAAGCCTAGGAGATAACATGGCGAATAAAAAACTAACCAAAAAGCAAAAACAACAAATGTTATTCGACGCAATCATGATTGCAGAGGGAGCGCAAGATCCAACCCCCCAAATGTCCTACATCCAAGCATGGCAGCACCTCGTAGACACTGGGGAGGTGTGGAAATTGCAAGGCTTTTTTCAGAGGGCGGCAATGCGAATGATCGCAGATGGAACCATTGTTCCGCCTTTGAATGATGATGAAAAACCCCAAGATAACGGAGACGAACAATGAACATCGGAGACCTCGTAAGAATAAAGCAGAACGCCAACACCCAACTTAGCGGTAGACTGGCTATCATAATCAACGTCGGAACTTGGTCAGCAGACATTCGCTTTGTCGATTCAGATGAAACTTGGAAACCTCGTGTATCCCTTGATTGCTTGGAGAGGATAGCATGAACATTGGAGACCTTTTTCACTATCGTTTCACCTGTGGAGCCTTGATCGACATCGGTATTATCTTGGAAATAGATGATGAGGATGAGACCGTTCTCGCTTACTTTTTCGGAGATGCCGAGCAAGACTGGATACCACAATATGTTGCGGAGGATATACTATGAACATCGGAGACCTCGTTGAAAACGAATACGGAGAGATCGGCATCATCAGGCATCAGATAGGTGTCTCGGATCGGTGGTTGGTTCATTACTTTGATACAAACACCATGCGAGCATCGTGGGGTTCCAAACTCTATCCACTCGGTTGAACCGAGACCCAAAAAAAACTTTAAAAAAAACTTGACAAAACCTTTTCACCTTGTTACACTACAAATATCCACAACGGATATATCATCAACCTCTCACAACGGAGCAACCAATGAGAGTATTCAACCAAGCCAATAATTCATCATCTTCAACTAGATCAAGCCGCAGAACAGCATCATGTTCATATTGTAGCGACGTTGAGCATCAAGTAACATCATGTCCTCACGTCAAGGGTGATTGGGCTATGTTCCAAGCCTTTAACATCCCTTGTTCCGACCCAAATAACTGGGTGCATAGTCCAAAACCTCCAGAGTCAAACCAAAACCAGTATTGGAATAACCAACAAGCGGTCGCACGTCACTACAAAAACCCGAGCGGTTGGTCAACTTGGTATGCCGAATGTGAAAAAGCATTAGGCAAAATCCAAGCCGCAGAACAACGAGCGGCCAAAGCCAAAGATAAAACCAAGCGAGTAAAGACATGTGGGTTCTGTGGCGGCACAGGTCATAACCGTCGTGACTGTCCTGAAATGGCCGCCTTGAATGAACGTATCATCAAGGCAAATGCTCATTGGAGACAACGTCTTTACACTCACATGGTCGAGAACCTCGGTCTATGCGAGGGTGCTTTGGTCAAAGTAAAAGTGGAGTCAGGACACTGGAACAATCGAAAGGTCGAACAGAAGATCGGCCTTGTAACCTCGATCAACTGGAGCGAACTCAATATGTTCTCTTATGTCGAAAAGAACGCAAGGAACTGGCGAAACTCTGTCCACGACAACCTACAAGCACCAATGGTCATAAAGGCTCACATCGAGGGTGAGGATCGCACTATCCTATGGCCTAGCCCACCCAACCGCAACGCAGGCCTTATATGTGATGCACAGGGAGAACCATTGGTCGATGTATTCCCATACAACTACAATGCGCCAACGTTTGCATCGGTGGTCTCCCCTAGTGAGACACCCCTATCTGCAGAGTGGCTAACACAGGGTCAGGCCGAGTGTGTCGAGTTTGTAACCAAACGGTATTCACTTGAAAAACTTACCAAATGGAACGCAATCTCATTACTCGAGAACTACGAGCAAAAATGGGGGTTATAAAAAAATATACAAAAGTACTTGACATACCCTACGGGGTATGTTATATTGTATAAGTTAGGCTATCACAGGAGAAAACAATGTCTTATATAACAAACGATGATAACGCAGTTATCGACAACTTTATGCAACAACTTGCATGCAAGTCTAAAACCTTGCGAACCGATGGGCAATCTTTGTGGTCGTTCGATACTCGGATCGCAGAACACATCCCCGATGGGAACGGTCGTGCCGCTACACTGGTATACGATTACACCTATGGTGGGGGTGCATACGTTTCCCAAACAACGAGCAACCATGTGCGTTTGACCAAAAAACTTGTTCCAAAACCAAACTGGGTCTCTGTTCAAGATGCTCAAAAATGTGGACTCTGTCCCGAACTAGAGAGACGTGAAGATGCTAGCACAACTCGTGAAACACGATAAAATCGGTATGGGCTATGCTCTACAAGAATCGGACGGTCGTTGGGTCGTCCGATTCCATCACAACTATCATAAACACTTTGTATTCACAAAGGATGCGTTCAACAAAGGATACCTAAAAGACTGTGGTATCGTAAACCTCGGAGACAACAATGAATAAAATGGACATTATTCTACAAACCGCAGAGCAACTGGCTAAAGAATACCCAACCGGTTGGACTGGCGATAATTGCGACCTTGTGGCCGCATCTGGTTCTGTATCGCAAACTCTAACCACATCAGACGTTCGAGGTTTTCAAGAGTATTATGCAAATAGTACATTGCATGTTGGCGATATAACGTTCACCTTTTATCGGGAGGGTCTAGACAATAAGATCATGATCAAAAAAAGTTGAAAAATTTTTCATCTTTTCCTTGACAAACCTTTTCAAACACGATACACTGCCTATATCCACAACGGATAAACAACACCAAACATTGGAGATCAGCCATGACTGATACAAATATCCCATTCGACCTTAACGACTATACATATCGCTTGTTGGAAAGCGAACCGTTCTTTGCGGTAATCAGCCGCAAGATCAATAAGAGCATCAACCGCTCTATTCCGACTGCCGGTGTTCGCATCACAGAACAAGGTCAGTTTGAAATGGTCTACAACCCTGACTTTTTCGAAAAACTCACACCTGTCCAACGAACTGGTGTCCTCAAGCATGAATTCTATCACTTGATCTTCGATCACGTCACAGGTCGTCTACCTCAAGAGGGTATGAGCAAGATGTGGAACATTGCGACCGACCTTGCGATCAACTCACACTTGATTGGTGAGTTACCAGAGGGTGGTTGTTTCCCACAACAAGCCCCGTTCGAAAAGTACCCATTGGGTCAAAGTGCCGAATATTACTTTAAAATGCTCAAAGAGGATGAGCAGTTCAACCAAGGCGATGGCGACGGTCAAGGCAGTGGTCAACCATCCAATGGACAAGGTGGTCAAAGTAGTGGTTTGCCCGATACATTCGATGATCATTCTGGTTGGGGCGGTGATGAACTAACCGATGAACAACGGGATGCGATCCGAGATGTGGCCAAAGAACGTCTAAAACAAGCCATGAAAGATGCGGTCGATGAGATCAACTCGAATGGGCGAGGTTGGGGTTCTGTCGGTGCTGATACTCGCAAGGCTATCCAAGACTTTATCACACCAAAGGTCGATTGGCGCAAGGTTCTGAGATACTTTATCAAGACCTCACAACGTGCTAGCAAGCGCAGTACCGTACGTCGTATCAACAAGCGATTCCCATACATCCACTCAGGCAAAAAAGTAACACGTCAAGCCAAGATCGCTATTGCTATCGACCAGTCAGGTTCGGTCTCAGACCAGATGCTTGCTTTGTTCTTTTCGGAACTGTCGGGTCTTGCGAAACTAGCCGAGTTCACTATCATTCCGTTCGACACAAGTGTTCAGGAGGATAAGGTTTGGGTTTGGAAAAAAGGCAAAAAAATGACGTGGGAACGTGTTCTGTGTGGTGGAACTGACCTAAACGCACCGACGGAATATGTCAACCAACGTGGTGACTTTGACGGTTTGATCATCCTCACAGATATGGAGGCTCCAAAGCCAAAGCCCTGTAAGGTACAAAGAATGTACGGTACGACACCTCAGTATGCTGAAAACCCGTACTTTACGACATCAGAGCGAATCCTCGTCATCGAACCATAAAGTGTGCTTTGTGTGGGGGTTTTTCCTCCACACAAACTACTTATTGTATAAGTTCGATAAATGGAGGACTATACTATGGATAAGCGAATAAAAATTACGAGACAGGGAACAACTCACTACCTAGAGTGTTTCGAATGTGGCGAACCCAAAACAACAAGGTTTCAAAGACGTAGACAACTTTGTAAGCCTTGTGTGGGCAAACTGAAAACCCTAGCAGATACACACTCAGAGTTTAAAGAGTGCAAGGTTTGTCTCGAGACATTCGAGAACACCAATGAAAATTTTCACTGGAAAGATAAAAAGACAGGTCGACTTGACCGAACCTGTAAAGCCTGTGATTACGATAGACGTAAACAGTGGGCTATAGACAATCCTGAGAGAGACAAGGAAAACAGAGCCAACGAGTTCAAGAGGAACGAGCCGAGAAGATTGAAGAATTCATCATATCGTTTGCGACGACGTGTTTCATCGTGTATAGCGAACACAATGGCTAAACGTGGTGTATCCAAAGATCACCCAACATGGGTAGCACTACCCTATACCCCCGAACAACTCAAAGAACACCTACAGGCACAATTCGATGAGTACATGACGTGGGAGAATTACGGGGAATATTGGAATATTGACCATATATATCCCCAGAGCCGCCTACCATACGATAGTTTGGAGCATCCAAACTTTTTAAAGTGTTGGTCTCTTGAAAACCTCCAACCTCTTGAGAAGATCGAGAACATAAAAAAGTCAAACAAAATACTTGACAAATAAATGTGGATGGGTTACAATGCTGTATGGGGTTCACGACCCCTACACCACCCCCACAAACGACTTTGCACCCCTATGGGGGTGCAAGTCCACCCACCTACCCACAAGCCAATGAGGAGCAAATATGCGCACTAGAACATGTATGTGTGGAGCCAAAGTGTCCAAGTCTCACGCATGGGATCACGACCTAGACCAATGTGTAAAGTGTACTCGCACTACGACAGAAATCATACGAATGATTGAATATCTCGAGCAGTTCAATGTTGGAGACCTATTCACTTGTCGAGGGAAAACCTGTATTCTATTGGAAAAAGTGCCTACAGACTCGCATGACTCGCAAGCATGGTATATCCACGAGGTTCAAACAGGTCTCAAAAAGAACTTGTGGGTTTCGAATTGGCTAGTGTGTGGAGACCTCCGACAACTCAGAGAGAATATCCAACCCATAAATGGAGAGGATGATGAATGATAAGGAACACAGATTAGCCCAAGTCCTCGAGAGATACAGGGGTGTAGGGGTAGGCGACATCATGATGTGGTACGATGCCCTTGTTGTGGTAGTTTCCACAAAGCCCAAAGGGTGGAGGGTAAAGAGGTTCGACAATGGAAAAACCTTTGCAATCGGACTCAGTGTCTACACTGACTTTAACATGTTCCAACATGCCTTTCGGTTTGTTCGAGACGATAGACTTTTTTGAAAAAAGTTTCATCTTTTCCTTGACAAACCAAACTGAATGAATTACATTACCAATATCAACAACGAAACATCATGGAGACAACATGAAAAAACCAACAAGCAAAGATACAATAAATCTGAGAACCACAGGTCATGATGGGAACAACACATATGAGGGCATCATAGGGGTGTATGAGTACCCTCTTGTTATTCACCGTACCGTAAGTGACTTTGAAGATATTCAACAGGGTCGTCGCAAACGGTACGGGTCTCGATGGACTATCACTCACATCCCAACAGGTAAAGCACTTGGGGTCACATCGAGATATTGGGAGGACATCGTTGAATACGTCGAGGGAATCAAAGATGAACCTGCACTCTTAATGATGAATGACCAAACAATGATAGAGCATCCAGACTATCAGCGACTTATAAATCGTCACAATGAATTGCGTAGCAAGATGCGATTGTATTAGCCCGTATGAATCAGGATTAAAAAAGTTTAAAAAAAAACTTGACAACTGAATTCAAACATGTTACATTGCTTACATCTTCAACAACGAACCAAGGAGACAACATGACGTTGCTACTGTTCTTATCAGCCTGTCTATTCAATCAACCATATCCAACCGTAGAGATCATCTACGATGAGATAGAGATCAATGGGGAGACCCCATACAACCGAGGTTGAAAAAAGTTTAAAAAAAACTTGACAACTGAATTCAAACATGTTACATTATAAACATGAAACAAAACACTGAAACCTCAATATCGGAGAGCAAAGATGCGAGATCCCCCATAATATCGAGACAATAAACTTTTTCAAAAAAAAACTTGACAAACTATTCAAAACATATTACACTACTTACTATAGACACTCAGTCTATAACCAACCCAAAACCACAGGTATAAACACTATGGCTATTTCATTCAAAGTCCTTAACTCTGTTCTTCCATCAATCATCGACGCAAAGTTCCCGATCCTTATTCGTGGTCGACATGGTATCGGTAAGTCCACCATCGTATATCAGATCGCTAAACAACGTGGCTTACCAGTTGTCGAACGTCGTGCATCCCAGATGACTGAGGGCGACTTGCTAGGTCTCCCAAAAGTCGAGGGCAACGTCACAATGTGGTTAGCCCCAGAATGGTTGCATCAAGCATGCAACAATCCCGTCGTTCTTTTCCTTGACGAGGTGGATCGTGCAACTCTAGAGGTGCGTCAAGGCATCTTTGAACTCTGTGATTCTCGCAAGATTGCAGGTTACACCCTACACCCCGACACCATCATCTTTGCATGTGTTAATGGCGGTGGAGATCATGGCGACCAATATCAAGTATCGGAGATGGATCCCGCAGAACTTGACCGCTATACCGTATTCGATGTAAAGCCAACCGTAGAGGACTGGCTATCATGGGCTGATGGTAACGTCAACGGTGCGATCTGGGATTTCATCAACGATAACCATGAGCATCTGGAACACAACGATGACTACGAGCCTAACAAGGTTTACCCATCACGTCGTTCATGGGAACGTTTGTCTCAGACTGTTAACAACATGGATCTCAAGGAGGTCGCAAACACCGGTGTTCTTTATCACCTCGCAACTGGCTTTGTTGGCTTTGAGGCCGCAGTCGCTCTAGTTGACTATGTCAAGAACTACAACAAGATCGTAACTGTCGAGGAGATCCTCGAGGGCAAGCATGCACTCACAAAGGACTTTAGCATCAACGACCACAATGCTCTTATCGAGCGGTTCAAGCAAAGCAAGGTATTCGACCGCAAACTAGACCCACAGGAACTTGTAAACGTCGCAGAATACTTTGTACGTCTCCCAAGTGAGTTGGGTATGGTATTCTTTCAAGTCGTATCCAAAGGTGTCGAGGTGAGCCACAATGCTCATGGTATCCATACCGCAACTCTTGCGGATGGTTCGACCGCTAAAGATTACTTGATGCGCATCCTAGCCCAACAGAACTAGGGTACACCATGCCCACCCCCAAGGGGGTGGGCAACCCATACACTGGAGCGCACATGACTGGTGACCTATACATGCATAAGAATGGAGAACTATTCATCCTCATGAGGATATCCTCGAACCGAGCCACTCTACATCGTGTAAGCAACGGACAGGTATTCGACATCCACAAAAGAGTATTGTGGAGACTTTACAAACCTCTAGAATAGGAGACAAGCAATGACAAGCATACTTTATGAAACATTAAAAAACATGGCTATCTCGATTGATAAAGAGGAATACTATGTTGAACTCGTGCGTTGTTGCATCAAAGATGCAAACCCCGATAGAATCCAAGATATCTATAGCATCGTAGGGGTAAAAGATGCGTTGGTGAAAGCACTCCAATCAGGCACGTTCGATAGCAAAACCACACAGGAACCACACGAATTATTAATAACTCTACTAAATGCAATGGGAGACAAACAATGATATTGCTTTATGCACTTTTAACAAGCGACATCATATTCGCAATCGCAATCTGGCGATTGGCTCGAGATCATAAAAAAAAGATGGATGAGATATATGCAAAGTGGGATGAAAAATATCCGGATAAATCGGACTCATAGACTTTTTTCAAAAAAACTTTCATCTTTTCCTTGACAATACAACTCAAATACATTAAGTTACTTACATCATCAACAACATCATGGAGAGCATCATGATTCAAATCAAAAAATGCAATACTTGTAACTACTCATTCCCACGAACCGAACAGTACTTTCACAAACACAACCAAAGCAAAGATGGACTATTCGGTAAATGCAGAACTTGCCGCAACAAAAAAAATAGGGATCTTCGCTTGGATGAAAAACTCAAAACTTTAGATATGAAT
>Ga0196905_1000676_pt1 | contig 13603 bp, 12 predicted proteins | sample CB_VirMetaG_3_FD_169098 | JGI IMG/M metagenome (GOLD analysis project Ga0196905, IMG submission 169098) | Freshwater to marine saline gradient viral communities from Chesapeake Bay - CB_1508_1S Viral MetaG (v3) (version 3) | ecosystem: Environmental > Aquatic > Marine > Coastal | place: USA... | reverse complement strand
ATCACTAGCATGAACTGAAGTGATTAATTTTGATGAATTATCAGACAAAAAAGAAGATGACGGATCTAAATATACTAAAGAGACAGATAAGAGAAATGCGGGATTAATATATACACAATCAAGGGCACATTCATATAATCCTAATTATGATATTTATTACCATTTTTCATATTTTAATGGACATCCAGCAATGGTTTTGACAGCAAATGAGAGGACTGAGATTTTGAAAGTAGTTGTTTATAAAGCGGTTACTAAAGAAGAAAAAGCAAATCCATCAGTAATTCAATTACCATTTGCGTTTACACAATGGATACCAGACGGAACTCCTTTTTGATTAAGAGTACCTCATTTTACAGCAGATCCACAAAGAGCAAAAGCTATAATGGCGAATCTGAGAATGGATAAGGAATTAGCAGAATTATATCCAATGTATTTAAGAAATACTAATATGATTCCTAATAGATGAGATATAGAATTTGGTTTTAATAAATTAATAGATGTAACACCGCTAGAATGACAATGAGTTAGAGATGCTTTACTACCATTATCAAAAGATTTTAGAGCAGATAATTCATATTTAGTAGAACAGTCTATTGACAGATGAGTAGCTGGTACTACAAGTATAGATAAGGTGACACAATGATCTTTACCTAGTAGAAGAGAAACAGCAGAAACTAATAATTTAGTACAAGATAATGTTGATATTAATTTAGCTTTAGCTGAGAAGATAGAGGCATGGTGAGAAAAACAACTTCTTAAATTAATGTTAAGGGCTTATCAAGAGAATTTTACAGAAGGTGATGTGAAGGAAGTAACTATGAAAACTAGTTATGGTCTTTTAGGAGTACAACTTAAGAAAAAAGACTTTTTATCAGAAACATCATTAAGAATTACAGTTATCACAAAGACTGATTTAAATAAAGAAACTGAGAAACAAAAACTAGCATTATGAAATGCTATATGAATGATTGAGGCACTTCCAATTACTGAGAGTGGAAAGAAATTTCTTTATAGGGAATATTTTGAGAAAATTTGAATGGATAAAGAACAAGCTGAAAGGATTGTTGATTATTCACCAGATGAAATCGAAGCGATGACAAATGTCTTTTTATTAAATGAATGAATTTTTGTTCCAGTACAACAACATTATGATCCAATGACACATTTAACAGCGCTTAAATGAGCAAGACCAGGTGAAAATACAGATATGTATAAATATTTATTAATGTCATTATATAAAATTAAATGAGATACAACACCTAGATTATGAGGAGCTACTTGAATTTGATCTAATATAGCTGCTCAAGCAGGAGCTAATATAGCAAATGAAAGCAGACAATTAAATGCAGTATAAAATTTATATTATAACTATATTATATGGCTAAAAATGCAGGAATAGTAAAGGAATTAACAAAATACGAGAAGAGTGACGAATTTAAATCTATATTAGAATATAGTAAAGAGCAACAAGAAATATTGAGAGTCAAAAATAGAGATATTCTGAGTAAAAGAGAGAAAGTAGAATTTATAGGTACTTATTTGAATGAAAAATTAGAGCAAATAAATGTTTTAAATGATTTTATTTGAAGAATAACTAATGAACATTTTAAAAAATACCTAGAAACAAGAATTAGGAATTATGAATCATCTATAGATAATGGTGAAGGTAGAGAAGAGTTATTATCTACACAGATTGATTTAAATAAAGTTGCTAGACAAGAATATTTTGCTATAAAATTTTATTTGCAATTTGCTATTGATATGTATACTAAATGAAAAGAGAAAGATTTTTATAAAGAATTAGACCCTTATTGTTAAATCGATATACAGCTTTCTAAGGAAGGCTGGAATTGGTGTAACAACCAAGCTAGTTTATAGCATAATTCAATACATATGAATGATCAACATAAAGTTGATGAGTCTAACCTTGATGACTCTGACATAATAGTCGAAAATCTAGACGAGGCGGGTGATGAGAATGATACACCTGGAGAAAATAACAAGAATCCTAGCAATTTCAAAAAATTGTACAAAAAAACGAAAGAGCAGGATAAAGAAATAGCTGAACTTAAAGCAAAACTTGCTGAAAAAGAAGCTAAATCTAAAGAAGAATCTATAATGGATGATGCTACAGATAAAGAATCGATTGAGTTAAGAATATTCTGAATAGAACATCCTGAAGCTAAATGAAAATTAGCAAAGATTCTTGAAATATCAAAAGGACATAATATGGACTTAGATATGGCTTGGAATTTTCTTAAAGCTACTACTCCTGAAGAAAGTAAATCTTATGATGATTTTGAAATCAAAGGTAAGAAATCTGGTGGATCTATAGATTATAAATCTATCTCACTAGAAGAATCTGCTACTTTACCTGCAAATGAAAGGAAAAAGTGGAGAGAAGCTAACTGATGGAAATAGAAGCAAATCGTTCAAAAACTAATTTACACTTAATTTTGAACTATTATGGCTAACAATTTTACATCTGCTGTTAAACAGCATTGGGCTGATATGTTTCAAGACAATCTTGAAAAAGATCTATTAGCTCTGGAAATTGCAAGAGAAGAGAATATACCTAATGGTACAACTAAAAATCTTCCTTATATCAATTTTCAAAAACCAACTAATTATGTTAAGTATACTGCTGTTACTTCAGTAGATGCTGTAACTGGTAATGATCAATTAGTGATCAATCAAACTCCAATGGTACCATTTGAAATAGATAGAATTGACATGGATGACAACTATCTTGATGTTACTCCTGAATTAATCGAAGGTGCTGGATATATGTTAAAATCTGCTATTGACGGTGATGTTTTAGCTCAAGCAGCTAATGCAAATAATCTATATGATAATAGATGACTTAATCCTACAACTGGTACAGCTGCTCCAGTTCCATTAACTCTTACAGCTGGTACTTGATATATACCTACTGTATTTGGTAAATCTAGATCTAGACTTGTTGCGGCTGGTGTAAATCCATCTAATTTATGTTTAGTTGTAGATTCAGACACTATGGATGAACTATCTAATCTTGGTATAGAAAAAGGATTTAATGTTGCTGATGAATCAATCAAAAGATGATATAGAGGTATGTTTAAATCAATGAAAACATATGAATCTAATAATCTTACTGCAACTAGAACATTAGCTTTAGCTACTAACCCAACTGCTAATGATACAGTTACGATTTTAGGTGTTACATTTACTTTCGTTGCTACTCCTACTAACCCAGGTGATGTAGATATCTGAGGTACTGCTGCTGTTTCTGTAGACAACTTAGTTGCTGCAATCAATGGTTGAGCTGGTGCTGGTACTGCTTATATCGCTATAGAAGATCCTTCTGTACTTGCTGGTGTAACTGCTACTGATAACACAACTAGTATATTACTTACTAGTAAATCAGGTAGAATGTTTGCTTCATCAAACTTAACTGCTGCTGCAGATAAATTCTGAGCAGAATCAGTTGAGGCACTGATTACTGAAAAAGGTGCTATTAGAATAGCTCTTAGAAATAGTGTTGAAATCAAACAAGATTCTGACCCAGATAGCTTGGTTGAAAAATTCAAAGTATGGTCTAGATACGGTCTTAAAGTACCTACAAGAGGTGCTGCAAGAATGTGTAGAGTTTCTATACAATGATCAGCTGCTGAATAATCGGCTAATATAGCTCACTAATCTTAGTGGGTTATATTTAGTTTATTATATAATAGTTACTTATATGGAGCAAATAAGAGTATTACTAGATGGAGAAAAGACTATAATTGATACATCTGATTTGGATATTAAGAAACATCTACATATCTCAGGTAGAGAATTTACTGATGATGAAATAAATTCATTTACAGGAGGTATAGTTAAGAAAATAGTTAAAAAAGTATCTTCTAAGAAAAAATAATTATGGATTATACAGCAATGGCTACTATGGCTAATGAATTATCTGGGACAAGTTCTGATGATTATAGTCCAACAAGACTTTTACCATTTTTTAATGCGGTGAAAGATGATCTATGGAGTTATTGTATAACTGGTATTAGATCTAATTATAATTGGGATACTTGGTGGGTAACAGCTACTTTTGCTAATCAGACAGAGTATAGAATTCCTGAGGCAGCATCTGATAGTGAGGGTAATGTAAAGATAGATTGAATTAGTTTATGTTATGATTGAGCAACATTTACAGATGGTACAAAAAAATATATTCCTGCAAGAGAAGTGAATCCTAAATGATTAAAACATCATTGGAATTACTATGTAAATAATCAACCTGCTACTGATCCAATTTATTATACAGCAGACCAGTCTATTTTTATAGCACCTGCTTTTTCTTGAGATATACCTAATTGAATAGAGATTAGTTGAATTAAAAATATAGTTGATTATACAATTTCTGCTACTGAGGCTCAGATATGACTTCCAACTTATCTACATATGACATTAGTTCAATGAGTTTTACCTTTTATACATAAATCAGAATCAAAAAAAGATGAAGCAAGTTTTGAGCAAAGAGAATATGAGAAATTAAGATCACTTGCAATGGATAAATTTGCTAATAGGTCAGTATGACCATCAGTAATTCAGATGCCTAATGTTTCTACTAGAAATGAGGATGATGATATATTCCCTAATTAATAAATAATGCCAGTATTAGAATATAATAATTTTCATACATGAATACAGCAAGATGATATTATAGGATTACCATCTCAGATTGTACAATGAGAAAATGTAACTTGATTAAAAACTGGTTATGGGATTACTTTATGACCAAAAGTTACTAAACAATTACTTACAAATTGACAAGCTCCTAATGTCATTTTTTGAAGAGAGTTAAGTAGTTGAGTATTTAGTCAAATTGCAGTATGATGTGATAATTGAGAAATATATAAACTTAATTGAACTGACAATACTCCAATATACACAATAACTACTAATGCTGACATTGTTAATGGTAGGTATTTATTTGCAGGATCTAACTTTATGTATTTCGCACATACAACAGATGGATTAAATTACAAGCTTGCTCAAGTAACTAATACGGATTTCGTAAATGAGTCATTTACTTCAATAAATGAAACATTTCTAACATTCAGCAATATAGATACACCACCTATGTTAATCTCAAATAATGTATTATATGTATGATGACTTAATACTGTATATAAGATTAGTCCTACTTGAACCACTACATCTGTAGCTATATTTAATAGATATGTTAGATGAATAACAGTACACTGATCTAATTATATGATTTATACAGATTCTTGAGAGGTTTCATATTGGGATTGAGCTGTTACAACTGGTGTTAGAGCAAATATACCATTACCATTTATAGCATCTAGAGTTTTTAGTGCTGGTTCATATGATATTGTTTTATCTACAGAATGAGATTATTGGATTGGTAGTTGATATGATTTTAAATTATTATATTCACCACAATATAGTCGTAGATTAGACGATAATTCTCAATATACAACAAAATTTAATTTTACTCCTAATTTGTTATCATGAGATAATGTAGCTATTTGAAGAAGTAATAAATATATTATTTGAAATGATACTCAAGTATGAATATATGCTTGGGATAGTTTATTTGAAGGCGCTCCAGAATCATTCCATAAACCAATTATTAGAGATAATGCTTGAATAGTTTTTGATAATTTATTTAGTCTTAAATATATCAAAAATTGACATTCGAAATTATTTTTTGGATATCAATCATGAACTACTACATTTTGAGTAGATTATATAGATCTTAATACACAAACCACAGCAAAAGATTGATTTTTTGTAACTCCCATATTTAGATGACCACCTAATAAAGAAAATAAAATTAATGAAGTAAGAGCTACAACTAGTTATACATCTTGAGATAATTTTATTAAGATTTATATGAGAATAGATAATAACTCTAGCTGGACATTAATTAAAACAATTAATGACGCTACAGATGCTATTCAGAGACATTCTATACAAAGTGTAGCATGAACATGAAATATAACTAAGAAATTTACAGATATACAGTTTAAGGTTGAGATGAGAAATAATTTACAAACAGACACTCCACCAATTCTGCATTGATTAGAATTAGATTATAAGATAATTTGATAGATATGCCTTATATAAAAGAAGATAGAACTAAATGAATTAAGGAAGATTATATTCCTGATTGGGCTGAAAGTATTAAACCAAAAACTTTTACAGCTACTGAGGTACCCTGAATTAATATACCACAAATAAATCAAGAAATAAGTATTGAAACTTAATAGAAAATAAGTATATTAACTTTAATAATTAAAAATATAATATGGCTACTAAAGAACGCATAAATCAATTTAGACAATATTTAACAGATCAATGAAAAGATCCTTTGTCAGCAACTATGGATGATGCTGAGGCTTTTGCGACTTCTTTAAGGTCAAAGAAATTTAAATCTTGAAAAGTTGAAGATAATGTAACATGATGATGAATCATTAATCTTACATGAGAAGAGACGGTTAAGAGTCAATCAGTTACTAATCCTATAGAAACTCTAGATCCCGCAGGAGTAGATGCTAAAAAAGAATCTAGAGAAGAGATAAGAAAAATGACAGATGTTTCTTATGAAGAAAAACAGAGGATGCAAGAAGAAATTACAAATAGAGCTAGAGCATGAGAATTTAAAGATAGGGATGATATTTCAGCACCTAATGAAGCACCGACTCCAACTCCTGAACCAACTCCTGAACCAACTCCTACTCCTGAAGAGACTCCTACTCCTGAAGATACTAATGAAAAAGAAACTCCTAGGGAACCTACTCCAGAAGAAAAAGCTAAATTTCCTGAATGAACTTTTGAGTGACCATCACCAGTTTGAGTTGATAAAGAATGAAAATTAACAACTTGAATAACTCCATTAGAGATAAAACCATCAGAACAAGAAAGATTTGCGACTGAATCTTGAATTTGATTTACTAGATGAGGTAAAAATCAAATTTTATTTCAACCAGAAAATTTAGATCAAGCAATTGATTTATTTACAAGATTTTGACCAAATGTACGCATTGATAAAAATAGTAAAGAAGCTATATCTGGTTCTGCGATTTTTAATAAATATAATAAGTATAGATGAGCAGATTCTACTACACTTAAACAAGCATTAATTAATAATGATTTATGAGTAGGATGAGAAACATGGAATAGACTTATTAAAATGAATTGATGAGTAGAAACTCCTGAAATGTTTGATGCTAAAAAACAATATGAATTATGGTTACAAACATCTAATATAAATGAGAATGGTTCTCTTATACAAGGTCAAGACATTACATGAAAAGACACTTTTTTTAACGATAAAGAGATTTTAGATAATGCTTATATGAATAAGATTGATAGCTTATTCGATTGATTATGAAATGCTTATTTAGATTATAAAAAAGGTAATACAATCACATCTACATTAACAGCATCTATCAATGAAACTAACGCTCAAATTGATGAATTAAAGTTAGCCAAAAGAAGAACTATAGATGAGATAAGAAAAGAAAATCCTAATTTACCATTATGACAACAACTAGCAATTTCAGAAGAAAGACTTAAAATGTTAGATGATCAAATTTTTGCATTACAAAGAACAAACAGTATAGATAAGGCAGATCTAAAAGATGAGGAAGATAAATTAAAAGCTGAATATGAGTTTGTCTCTAAAAAAGTAGACCAACAATTAAAATTAAGTGAGCAAATGTATTGAATCAAAAGATGAGACATTGTTTCAGCTGAAAAAATAGCTAGAGAAGATGAATTACTACAAGGTTCTATTGAAAGAGCTGAGAAGGCAAGAAAGCAAGCAATTATAGATTGAGATGCACAAGCCGCAAAACAACATGCTTACCAAATTGCTTTATTAGAAGAACAAAAGAAAATATCAAATAAATTTCAAGTAGTAACACCAGGTGCTAATTGAGTAGCGATTTTTAATCCTTTAACATGAGAATTAGATATTAAGCAAGTTCCTAAAACAGATACAGATATAGACACCTCTACAGATACGGATATAGACACTTCTACACCTACATGACAAGGAAACACAACAACTAGTTCTACAAATTTTTCAAATCCAACATGAATGCAAGGAGCTGCGACTAAAAATAACAATCCATGAAATGTAAAAATGAGTCCTGTTAATGAAAGCCTAGCTGTATGAGTAGATTCTCAAGGGCATTTAATATTCCCTGATATACAAACTTGAATGCAAGCATTAATTAATGATGTATCGGCTAAGTTAACATGAAGGACATCTACTGGACTTACTCCAGAATCTACCCTTAATGATATGGCAAATGTATATCAAGAAAAGACATGATGAGAATGGGTTAAAAATATCCAATCTGTTACAGGTTATACTTGAGATACAAAATTAAAAGATATAGATATTAATAAATTAATTCCTTGAATAGTTAAAGCTGAAACTAGTTGAGTGACACAGTTTATTTGAGATGAGGAAGTAACAGAAACAGATGATATAGTATTAAGTAAGAAGCAAATCTTTGTTATGTCCCAATTACCTACTAAATTGAAAGATTCTGATGAGGATAAAAAAGATATAAGAGAGTTTGTAAGAGTTATGCATGACCAATGATTAGATCAATTTGAAATTGCAGATTTATATCAATGATTTGAAGTAAAAGAATGAGATAATTTCTGAAAAAATATTAGGAATTTTGTTTGAGTAACAAAGAGTAGAGATGATATGTGAGAGATTGGAAGATCTATTAATAAATGAGTACCCTCTCAGGCATTAAGGATTATATATAGAAACGCTAATAGAGATGCTAAAGATGTAAATGGAGAAGATTATGTAAGTGAACAATTTACTAGAGTAGCAAATTCACAAGTAAATAAAGTTCTAGATTTTATGTGAGAAAACTGATTAGAAGATTGAGTATGAGTTACTGAATGAACCTTTGATAAGTGGATCAGTGGTAAATTTAGAAAAAAGGTTTCTCAACAAATTTTAACTGATATAATTGATCTTACAGCGACATTATCAACTAAACTATCATGAACTGCCAAAACTGAGGCTGAGCTTAAATTTATAGAAGACTTACTTCCTGATTTATGAGATAGTCCAGCTAATTTCTTTATTAAATTACATAATCTGAAAAATTTCCCATTACTTCAATTTAACGAACAAATGTCAGCATATTGATTACCAGAATTAGACGACAACACTCTTTCTAATATATGAGCAAGAATGGACTTATTCGAGAATCCTGACTTATTTGATGTATCAGATACGCTAGATACTAGTACACCTACTCCAACATCTACAACACCACAAAGCACATCATCAACATGATGGAAAAAGAAAAGCACACCGACATGAACTAATCCTTTTATGAGTAAAAATCCTTTTAAAGATTAATATTAAATAATTATGAATAATTTTAAACCACAAGCATGATTTCAAGGAATGTCTACTCCAACATGACCTATTTTACCAGCACCAAAATTTCAGTTTAATCCATTAGATCAATTAAAAAATCTATGAGTTGATATACCATCATTGAATGAATCTGTAGATATTCAAATACAGGAAAGAAAAGCAAAAACTATTTCTCTAGATGAGTTTCATCAAAAGTTAGATATGTTAGCACAAACGCCAGAGGCTGAGTGATTAACAGATGCTGAAATAGAGAGATATTGATTTGAGTTAGTTAAAGATGCTGGTAAGTTTATTCAATGAGTTGACTTAGATAAAGAATTAGCGATTGAAGAAACAGAAGATAAACCAGAAGAACTTTGATTTCTTCAAAATATAGCTTCATTAGGAAGTTCTATATTTAGATGAACATGAAAAGAACAATTAGGTCAGTTATGATGAGACTTAAAAAATTTAACTTTATGAGCAGTTACTCAAATACCAGAAATGTGATGAGATTTAGGAAAATTTATTGTAGATAATCTTGCAAATGCACCACTTATCTGAAATATACCTTGATTAAATTTATTATCACAATCTTCAGATTCTCTTAAAGTTACTACATGATATTCTTTATGAGATATAGTACAAGCAGAATGAGAAAATATTAAACAAGACTTACAAAATGAATTATGAGTCAATCCAGAGGCTACATCTACTCAAATATGAGAATTTGTAACAGAAGCTTCTAGCTTAATGGTTTGACCATGAAAATTTAACATCCCTAAGGATGGACTACAGAAACTTAGCCCTAAAATGAAGCAATTTGCAGAGAAATTTCCTACTTGGTTTAAAGTAATTGAGAATTGATTAAAATGATGAACTGAGTGAGCTAAATATTGAGTTATTTCAAAATGAGATGTTGAAGTAAGTGATGTAGCATTATGAGCATGAGTATCAACATTCTTACCTTTATCAAAATTAGCTCTTGATAAGACTTTACAATGAACCTCGTTTTTATGAGAAGGTATATTTAAATTTGCAGCACAAAAGATAGCATGAGTAACACCAGAGGTTGCGAATGCTATAGAATCAAACCCTGAGTTAGCAAAGAAATTATTAACATGAAAAATTACAGAAAAACAACTAGCTACTGAATTAAATAAATTATTACCAGATACTAAAATTGTAGATAAAGAAATTAAATCTATTTTAGCATGATGGAAATCAACATATCAAGAATTAATTGAGAAAGGTACATTATCATCTGATAATGTAATTGATTTAGCTAAAAAAAGATGAGAAGAATTAGCAGAACAAAGAATTACACAATGAACAAATGTATGAAAATTCAGAACTTCAGATGTAGTAACTGATAGTACATCTTTAACAGATATTATCAACACAACAGCTAAATCTTTCAATATTAAAAAGACAAAATCAGGGTTAAGTGGGGCTGATTCTGACATTATTAGAGCATATAAAGTTATACAAAATGAATATGATAATATCATTGGTAAAACAAAAAACATAACAGCGGATCAATTAAATAGGTTTCATCAAGCTGTAAAATGAAAAGTAAATTTTACATGATGAGAAAGTCAAGCATTTAATAATACATTAAAGGATTTCAGTTGAAATATTAATGATTTCACAGAAAAAGTCCTATGAGATGAATATGTAATAGCTAAAGAAACATTAAGTAAGACATTTACAGAAATAGATAATTTCAAGGCACTGATTAATAAATGAGATTGAACAATTAAGCAAAATTTAAGAGGAATAATTGCTAATTTAAAGAAACCAAATAATAAAGATAAGTTAGCGAATATTGCTAATGCTTTTTGATCAGATTCTCAGAAGTTTTTAAAGTATTTAGATGATATTGAAAAATGAGTCACTTCTGATAAAGCTTTAAAAGTTTTATCTAAAGAGTGATCAGTACAATCATTAATTAATTCTATTAAAAATAGTAGAGATATAGATACAGTAGTTAAAGAAGAAATTATACCTAAATTAGACAAACTTGGTATTAAGGAAAACTTTGCTCAGTTAAGAGCTAAAATTACATGAGAAAAGTATTGAGGAAAACAATTTAATATACAAGATCTAACAGAATCAGAAATTAAAGCAATAGCACAAATTGATACACAATTAGCAGAATCGCTACAAATGTTGCAAGTTATTAAATCTCTAGACAAGGCGGTATGACAAGTATGAGGACTTACATTGCAACAAAATGTTAAATTAGCAGTATTTAGAAATCCAAAAATCTTTGCAAATGCAATTATATGATATAATACGACTTTAACATCAACTAAGGCATTATGAGATAAAATTAAAAATATTACCTCATGAGGAGTTAAATTTACTAAACAAGACATAGAAGTATTGAATGAGGTTGCTACAAAATTAATGATATATTGAAATATAGAAGATGATGTATATAATTGATTAACTGAATAACCAAATAATTATGCCTAGAGTAAAACCAACTACTACATATACTGAGAGAACACCAACAACTACTAGTTGGAGTAATACAAGTAGAATAGATATAAATTGACTATGGAATATAACAGAGCCTATTTGGATAGCTGACTTCTATCCTTGGCAAAGTACTTATCCTACAGCATTTACCCCTAGAACAAAACCCACAACACTTTGGACTTAATATCTAATTAACAATTATGGCAACAATAACAGACTTACAATCAAATGATAATTGAGTAGATTCAAGATGAATTATTAATACAAACATTAATAATCTTAATACTGATAAACTTGATAAAGTAACAGATACTCTTGATGATATTCCAGCTTGAGCAACTAATAAACATATCACACAAACTCAATTAAATAAGATAGAGGCTTGAGTAATGCTTACAGATGCAGATTGCGACACTGTAACTACCTGAGGTAGATATTGAATGATTTGAACACCTGTCAATTGACCACAAGCCTGAGAGTTTTACTTAGACGTTCTAAGTGATTGAACAAGAATAATGCACATAGCGACTTACTTAGATAATACAGTTTGAACAAGATATTATAACTGAACAGTTTGGAGTAGTTGGGTATTTTGAAAAGCAACTTGAACTAACACTTGAGACCAAACAAATATCACTTGAAATGCTTGAACAGCAACAGCCTTACAAACAGCAAGAACTATTAACTGAGTTTCTTTTGATTGAACAGCTAATATATCTGTACCTAGTGATATAACTCCTTGAACTTCTTGAAATGTAATGACAAGTAACTGAACAACTTGGGAAAGTCAAGCTCCTGCTTGATGAGGAGGAATTGCTTCATGATTTATAACTTGATATTTTGCACAAAGTGCATTTGCAACAGTTAACACATTTGCTCCTATAGCTTGAATGGATGCAGCATTTAATACTACAGAGGCAAAATATGGAATCCCCATGACTAATTGAGGAACATTTAAAAAACTATCTATAAATATAACAAATAACTGAACAACTTGAACATGGGTTTTAAGAAAAAATTGAGTTGATACAGCATTATCGGTGTCTGTATGAGCTAGTCTTACTTGAGTATTTTCAACAACAGCAGATGTTACATTTGTAGCATGAGACATAATAACATATAGGAGTATAGCTTCTATTAGTTCATCTTGTCGTATCTCGGGGGCAACATTAGAATATACAACTTAATAAAATATTATGAATAATAGAGAACTACAACAAGCTATATTGCATATTAATTGATTTTTAATACAAACAGTAGATTTTGATATAATAGATTGACAATTAACTTGGTACAACCCAACAATCCCACAGCCAACACAAGCAGAATTAGAGACTGCTTGGGTAGAAGTTGAGGCAATACAACAAGCAGAAGCGATAAGACAGGCTAAATCTGAACAGATAGCACAAATAGCTACTCTAACAGACCAGCTTAATTTATTATGAAGAACAGCATATAAACTTACAGAATGAAGCACTGACCCTGAAATAATTGAAGCTAGACAAGCATACGAAGCAATACAAGCAGTTTTAAATTCTTAATAAATAAATAGATGGCAACACAAGCAGTATGAGCAAATACTATCCCAAATGAAGTACAATTATGACCTTGATGAAACTTAGTACAATCAGATATTAAGTCTGATGCTTGGGGAAGACCTAAAACAGTAGATGATTTTAGTTTATTTCATTGATTATGGACTTATAATATACC
>Ga0196905_1000675_pt1 | contig 13615 bp, 18 predicted proteins | sample CB_VirMetaG_3_FD_169098 | JGI IMG/M metagenome (GOLD analysis project Ga0196905, IMG submission 169098) | Freshwater to marine saline gradient viral communities from Chesapeake Bay - CB_1508_1S Viral MetaG (v3) (version 3) | ecosystem: Environmental > Aquatic > Marine > Coastal | place: USA... | reverse complement strand
CAGTCAATAGAGGTAGAAGAGTTAAAAGAAACACAACCACAACCCGAACCTGAACCACAACCACAAGAGGAAGAAGAAAAAACAATTGAAGCAGATAAAAGTATTGAAAGTGATAGACCTAAAAAGAAACGAGAAAGGACAGAAAAACAGAAAGCAGTATTTGAAAAAGCAAGGTTAAAAAGACAAGAAAATATTGCTAAAAGAAAAGCAGAAAAAGAAGCGACTAAAAAACCAGTAGGCAGACCACAGAAAGTAGAACCGCAAGCGGAGCAGTCTAACCCCGCCGGATTTAATGAAGATATTGAAATAACAGATACAGAAGACGAAATTATATATATGAAAAAACCTAAAGAGAAAAAAACAACGAAAAAGAAAAAGAAAATTGTATATGTAAGCAGTAGCGAAAGTGAAGAAGAAGAAATAATATATAAACCTAAACCGAAACCTAAAAAGAAAAAGAAACCTGAACCTGAATATTATAGTAGTGAAGAAGAAGAAGAAGAAGAGTATGTAAATTATCACGAACCTCAACAATATACAAGTATAAGTCAATTTTATAGAGTTGTATAAAAAAATATATATAATAGTATAAATGAATAAAAGACCTATGAAAATTGGTGAAATACAACCAGAACAGAAAATTAATATTTCCAAGTTTGCTTTCAGTTGTGATGATATAGATGAAAGTATCCCTAAACCGCTACCACAAGCATTAAATTATTTTTTATTGATAGCAGGAAAAGCAGGTTCAGGGAAAACGACATTAATACTGAACCTCCTGTGTAAAAGAGGTAAAAATTATAATCGTAAGTTTGATAGGGTATTTATATTCTCTCCAAGTTTAAATACATTAAAAGAAGATCCTTTTAGTGAAATACCTGAAGAACAGAAATTTTTAGAGTTAGATGAAGAAATACTTGAAGCAGTATTAGAAGATATAAAAGATAGTGGTGAGAAAGTTTTATTACTTATGGATGATGTAGTTAATGATATTAAAAAATCACCTAAATTACAGACACAGATGAATAGAATTTTAATGAATAGAAGGCACTTATGCGGATTAGGAGGGTCTGTATCTGTAATATTAACAACGCAAGTATATAATAAAATACCTGTGCCGATTAGAAAGAACGCATCGCATATCGTTCTTTATAATACGAAAAATAAAAAGGAAATTGATAATATTTTTGACGAGTTAATATTAATACCTAAACATCAATTTTACGATGTAATGAAACATACATTCCAGAAGAAAAAAGATTTCCTTTATATAGATACTAATAAAGATTTTAATACTATGTTTCACAGAAACTTTAATCAATTAGTATTTGATGTCCCTGAATTAACGGAAGAGTAATTTATTATCAAACATAAACTTACTTGTTTTATTATCATATTGTTTTTCACTAACAGGTGTATCATAAAAAGATGATAAATTACTAATATGCTGTGCTTGTCTCCTTGAATAATATGCTAAATCTTTTTCATTTAAACCAATTTTATTTAAAGGAAATTGAAAAGGAATAAAAGCATCTTCCGTAGTTTGAGATTGTGCGTTATATATTCTTGGAACTTCTTTACCCTGTGCTACAATATTTCTCGCTCTGTCGTGTAAGTCCTTTACGAAGTCTTTTTCATCTCTGCCTCTTCTTACCGCCATATTTATATTATATAAAATATATTATTTTAGAAATATTATCTTTTATAATTTAGTTGCTATTGTTTATATTTTTTTATTAATCTTTCTTCTTGTTTAGCAAGTCTGTAATATGTTTTTCTTTCTTTATCAGTCATATCCTTTATTCTCTTACCTAATTTATCTTTATATTGTGAAGAGGTCTGTCCTGATATTTCTTGTTGTCTTGTTTTAGCATAATCTATTCTACTTGCTAATCTATTGTATGCTCTTTTCTGTTCTGCTGTCATATCCTTAATTTTAACTCCTAATAATTGTTTAAGTTCTCTGTGAGATGCGAATTCTTTAGGGACAATACGAGGTCTCCCTTTCTCCCCTTCTTTTTTATATACGACTATCTGTGGAACACCATTAACAATTCTTTCAACAACCCTTTCTTTAGGTATTGATATTAATTTAGTTTTCTTCGGTATTTTAGTTGTTAATTTTTCATAATTAGATTGTAAATTACTCATTATACTATAAGTAAATAAAAAAATATAGTCAAAAATAAATTTTAATCAAACCTTAAAACGAAATCACCCTTTTTAACATCTAAATTGTATAATTCTTTTATCTTTTTATTAGGTTTCCCTGCTTTTATTTTCTTTTTATCATTCTTTAATTTCTTTTTAGTTAATTCACTTAAATCACCCCAGTTCCACCTCGCCATAATATCACATAAATCATCAGGTAATTTAGGGAATTGTTGTTTATACCAATCACTACCTTCTTCTATACTTTTAACTTGTAAATAACTCAATTGTTTCTGTTTCATATTATTTTCAAAATTATCACAATAAGTATCTATCTCTTCTGATGTTTTAACATTGTTCCTCAAACTATCTAATATATCACCTGAAGATTGATAAAAAGGATCTTCACTTGAAGTAATCCCCCAATCTACTTTTCTCTGATCTTCTAAAATTCTAGGTTCATATAATTCACCCCATTCTTTTATAGGTTCTGCTTTATCAGCAATAAAAAAACTCGCCTTAATATCATCTGTATTAATTAAACTACCAGCAACCATTTATAATTTCTTAATCATTTTTATTTTCATTATTTAAAACTTCTCCGCTTAAAAAATCCTTCGCTTCTTTTATAAACATTTTTTCTTCTTCATTTAACTTCTCTTTCCTCTCTAAAAAATCTACGAACCATTCTATTTCTTTCCTATGATTTTTCTTAACCATCTCTATATACCCATAAATTGTAAAAGGAGCAAGAATTAAACCAACTAACGCACCAATCCAATAACTCATTATATCTATAAAAATATTTTTATTTTATATATTCAATCTACTTTTAGCAACTTTAAATATTTCTTCATCTTTTTCTATACCTATATAATCCCTTGACATTTCAATACAAGCAACACCTGAACTACCAGAACCACAAGTAGGATCTAAAACAACATCGCCTTCTTTAGAATAATACTTTAAAATCCATTTAATTAATTCAACAGGTTTTTCTGTAGAATGATTACCTCTTACAGATTTAACATTTATTATAGAATTAGGCAATGCTGGTTCATAAGCAGGTTCTCCATTCTTTCTTCCTAACTTCCTGTATTCTGTATCACTATTAGTTTCACCATTACAAGTTCCACCATAAATAGTATCTGCTAAAACAGACACAGGTAAAGGAGGGTCATAAGAGGTCTGTATTTCAACTTTTGACCTATTTTTTATATGGTCTTTATTATCTACTCCATCTTTTCCATATCTTTTATTTACACTTTCTTTTATAAATTTATGTGAATGACTACTTAAATCATATAAAGGTAATTTTTCATAGAAAACATAAATCATTTCGTGTTTCCTCATAGGCATCTTCTTCGCTGTAAGAAATCCAGAATTTGATGATTTTACCCATACAATATCATATCTAAAAGGTATTTTTTTAGGTGCGGAATTTATAATTTGAATACCGAATTTAGTTGTTGTTGTAAAAAATATAGGAGTATTAAGTTTTTTAACTCTTGCTAATTCTCTCCATAAATCATCCCAAGGTATAACAACATCCCACTTAAGACTTGTCTGTCCGTAAGGGAGATCACAGAAAATTAAATCTACAGAATTATCTTCAATAGATTTCATTTCTTCAATACAATCACCATTAATTAATAACATTATAACATACTTGATATTTTATTTTTATAATTTAAATATTCACTACGAGAATTAAATTTCAAGGTTTTCTCTACAACATTTTTATCAACCCAATCTACATACTTATAATAGACATAATAATCTTTTCTTTTATTATAAAATTTAATGTATTTCCATACTATTCTATTATTTCTTTTAAAATTAGTTTCAGGTGAAAAATATACTTTCATAACTTAATGTAGATAATTATTTTCCAGATTTCTTACCTCCTTTCGGTGCTGGTTTCTTACCATTCTTACTTACATTCTTCTTCATCTTACTCTTAACAATCGCATCTAAAAGTTTTGGTGGTAGTTTATCATATTGATTTTTTGTAATTAATCCCTGCTCTAAACCCTTTTTCGCCAACTCGCTATGCGTGATCGCCATTTTATAATATATCACTTATTTTATTTTTCTTTTAAAACTACCTTTTTACTTTTAGCGAAACTCATTCCACCTTTCATTAATTCTTCTATTTTCTTTTTTCTACTACTTATAACATTAAGATTTTTTAATTTTCTTTTTTCTTCTTCTGTAAGTATTCTATCTTTTTCTTTAGGTCTTCCTTTTTTACCTTTCTTCTTCTTTCTTTTAAAATCACCTGCTTCTTGAAATGGTGCTACAGAAGGATATATTGTTCTTAAATCTGTATATTGCTGTTTAGGTGGTTCAGGCAATTCTAATTTTAATTTAGCACCTGTAGGTAATCGTTCTAATCCTTGTAAAAATGCTGATAAACTACTATCGTCTCTTTCACCACCTGCTAATCCTGTTTCTTCTGGTTCAGTTCCCCTTTCCGCCATTTATAATATATTATAGAATTATTTATCAATAATAAAGGGATTAATTAGTTTAGGGCACTCTGTTTCCCATTCTCTAATACATTCTAAAAGAGTAGGACAATATGTATATCCACAAGAAATACAGCAATTATGGTCGTCATACGGAGAAGTAATAGGTATTGATAATACTTGATTAACTAAAAATAGTATATAAAATAGTTTCATTTATAATATATAATTTATTTTAATTTAAATCTCTTTTTATAATCTTTTATACTCTCCTCTAAACTTGGTTTATTCCACAATATCCACCTACTTAAACTCGCAGGAGTATCAGGCACCGACCAATCTTCTTTAGTATTTTTAGGATTATGTCTTGCTAAATATCTTGCTTTTCTTTTAGGATCTTTATGTTTCGTAAAATCACTCATACCTTTCGCTCCAAAATGTAATGTTTTCTTTTTCTTTCCATCTTTATCAGTAAATACTGCTTTATATTTTTTATCTCTATCACTTTTAGAAATAATAACTTTATCGTATTTCATATAATATATATTATATTTTTTAGTCCATAGTAATTACATATTTTTTACCTTTTTCTGCTTTTACTAATTCAACCTTAAATGAACCATCGCCATTACTTGTTAATAAATATCTATCAGGAGTTTCTTTTAAATATACTTGATATACAGAACCTTTAGCATTACCTAATCCTTTAATAGTCTGTATCATTACACCACTATCACCTAAATATTGAAGTTCATTTCTCTTTTTATTATATTTAAAATAGTCGCTTACAGGTAAAGTTTTACCAATATAATTCGCAACAAATGGTTCAAATCTTTCAATCTTTATATCTCTCTTCTTTCGTGAAGCAGATAATCCATCTTTTTCTTTAGCATCACTTTCAATTACTCTTGTTAATCTTGTATTTAAACCACTAAAAAATTTTTCTCGTTGTCCTGAACCACCTTTTCCTTTAGTTAATTTATCATAATCTCTACCAACTTTAACTCTTTCATACTCTGCTCTAACTCTTTTACTCGTTTCTTCATCTAAACCACCTAAAAATTCATCTAAATATTCATCTAATCTACTTGAGAATGCTTGTGCTTTTTCGTCTAATACTTCAGGTGTATCTTCAGGTCTTCCTGGTTTCACTTTTCCTTCATCTCTTTCTACTTGTTTTAATCCTTCTCTAATATATGACAACCACCAACCTTGTCCTACAATATCGCTATTAGGTTTCATTCTCCATTCTCTTCTAAATTGAGATTTACCTTTTAATTTATTTAATATATCAGTTCTCATTTTAAATGGTGTCAATAATAATTTAGTGCTTTCTTCTTGAGTTAATTTACCCTCTTCAACTAATTTTTCAATCATAAATTTCTCATAATCCGCCCAAGTTTCAGTATTAACCTCTTGTGCTAATTCATTTGCTTTTAATGAAAAAGGTTCTTTATATTCTACACCTTCAAGATCTCTGTATTTCTCTCTTAATCTTTTCGCTAATTCACTTAATTCTTTTCTCTGTTCTGTTCTTAATTTTTCATAAGGTGCTAATTGTTTATCAATTTCTTTACTCAATCTTTCATATTCTTTTCTCTGTTGAATTTTCTGTTGTTCTGATAAACCCGATTTATCAGGTAATTCTCTACCTTCTTGTTCTAAATATTTCTGTCTTGTTCTATCATCAGCATTTAATGCTACTAAATTATCTGTATATACTTGTCTTAATCTATCAAGATCTTTTTCTTCTTTACTTGGTTGTAATATTTTTTTATAACCTTCTTCATCTATATCTTTTAATAATAATTGAACTTGCGAACTATCTTCTACAGAAGCAGAAAGTGCTTGTTCCCTTGATTGATATGCTCTTACAGGGTCTTTTATAGCATCCTTAATCTGTTGTTCTCTTGTTTTTAATTCAATAAGTTTCGCTTCTGCTCTAACTCTACTAACTTCAGGTGCTTCACCGAAACCTGAAAATTCTGTTTCGGCACCACTTTCCACACTCTGTGTTTCAACGGGAGCAACTGCTTTTTTAGGTTTAGGTTGTTTTTTACCTCTAAATGCTGTATTCGCTAATAACGCTAAATCACTACTTCCAGCAACACTTTCACCAACTTCACTAACATCTATTTCGCCTCCTTCAAAATCTCCTAACGCACTCTCAATTAAACTATCTGTTCCTCTTGAACTTTCAGCAGAACTACTATAAAATTCTTGTTGTAATTCTCCTAATAAACTATCTGTTTCACTTCCACCACCGAAATCTAATTTAGCATATTTTTCTTGTGTATCTTTAAATTGTTGTTCTAAACTTTCTGCTCTTCCTATTCTACCCTCTTTTTCTGCTAATCTTATTCTAACTGGTAATGATTGTAAATCTGCCTCTAATTGTTCTTGTTCTGTTGTTAAACCTTTAAATGCTCTCAATTGTGATTTTGTTTCATCTAATTCAAAATCACTCAATTTAACTTGTCCTTGTAATCTTTTAAAAACTTTTTTCTGTGCTTTAGGTTTTAGTTGTTGTAATTTTTCATAGGATAAATCTTTCTCTTCTTCACTAAAATCAGTTGTAGCATCTGTTGTAAAACCACTTTCAGCACCACTACTTTCACCAGCACTTTCAATAGGTAAATCAGGAGGGAGCGAAGTTCCCGCTGTTGAAGTTTCTTCTCCTGCTGCTCTTAATGCTTCAGGATCTAATACTTGTGTTGTTGGTTGTGTTTCTCTTTCTATACCGAAATAATCTGGTATTTCTTCTGCTCCACTACCCTCTGTATCATACGCTCTTCCTGCTTCTTCACCTTCACTACTAAATTCGCCAGTTCCTTCTGCTCGTGCTTTTAGTTTTCGTTGAAACTCTAAACTTGCTGCTCGTTGTTCGTCAGTAATAATATCATCTAAAAATCCTCGCCTACCGAAAACGCCGTGTTCTAATTCGTATTCTCTCGCTTTATCTCTGCTTGGTATAACACCTCTAACTTTTCTACCAGTAGCAATTAAACTTTGTGAAACACCCCTTACTAATTCTTCTCCTACTCTATTACCTTCATTCGTTAAAGCAGATAAACCAGCATCTACTAATGATTTTTGTTTTCCTTGTATTCCTTGCGGTGTAGGACTTCTACCTGTTCTTGCTACTGCTTTACTACCTACTTTACCAGTTGGTTCAGTTTGTGCTAATTCAACTTCACCTGTATCGCTCTGTTGTAATAAAGAAAATCTTCTTTCTCTTTCTTGTTCTTTTACTCGTTGTTGGAATGTATCTGGAGAGATAGGATTTTCACCACTACTTATTTCACTTCCTTCAGGTTCGGGTTGTCTCGCTTCTGTTTTAACAACTCTTACTGGTGTTCCTACTTCACTCTCACCTGTAGTTGAAAAACCTTGTGCTTCTAATTCTGCTCTTTCTTGTTCTTGTCTTAATCTTTTCTTTCTCTGTGCTTTAGTTTCTCTACCTGTTTCAGCGAATGTAGGTCTTCCAGGGTTTCTTAATCTTTCTGCTTCTTCATCAGGTGATAAAGGTATTTCACTACTACCTCCTCTATCATAAGGATTATCAGGTCTTCTAAAACTACCTGATTGCTGAAATCTACTTAATGCTTCACCAGCACTTGTTTCACCACTTGTAAATTCTTCTTGTAATCTTTTTTCTGCTTGTGTAAAAGGTTCATCACCACCTAATTCACCTAATGTTGTAGTTCGGGGTTCTGCTACAACTCTTGCTCGTGCTTTTCTTCGTGGTGTTCCTGTTCCATAAAATCGTTGTGCTACTCTACTTTCTCCTTCTTCTCTTTTCTTTTTTCCTTTTGTTCTTGCTAAATCATAAAAATATTCTTCATCACTACTTACTAATCTATCACCAGTCCTTTCGGTATATTCTTTTAATCCTTGTCTAACTATTTTCTGTCTATCTACTGCTGAAGAACCTTCTGCTACTCTTAACCTTCTAACTAATTCTCTTGCGAAACCAGGTTCTACTTCTGCTTGTCTTTCTGCTGCCTGTTGAACTACTACTGGTTGTTTTCTTAATGCTTGTATCTGTTCTCTAATTAATGCTTCTGCTCTTTCTCTATCTTGTTGTAATAATTGTGCGAAATATAAATAAGAAGGGTTATTTTCACTAATATATTCTTCAACCCTTCTAAAAAATTGTTGGTCTGTTTCACCTTGTTTCTTTTTTTCTAATTTAGGTTTTTCTCTCCCTGGTAATCCACTACCTCTTGCTAATCTCATAGATCTCGGTTTCTTTAAAGTAGGTTGTTGTTGTGGTGGTCTTCCAACAGGTCTAGCACCTGCTTTACCTTCAACTAATCTTAATAATAACTTAATAACCATATCATTACCTAATTGTTTTTTAAGTTGTGTAAAGTTAAATTTATTCTTCGCTTTTTTCTTTCTGGTTAATTTACCCTTTCTCCTACTTTTAGGTTTAGTTAATCTTGTATCTATTTCATTCTTCTTCTCAATAGTTATTTCCCTCTGTATTGACGGATTGAAATAAGATTTACCACTAAAATACATTTATAATATATGTAATAAAATTATTTAAATTAAAGTCAAAATAAAATTATATTATATATTATAAAATGGCGATAGCAGGAGCGATATTAGCAGGTGTAGCAACTAATGCGATTAGTAAAGCATTGGGTTTCGGTTATGGTGGTATGATAGAAGAAAATGGTTTATATGAATTACATAAAGGAGAACTTGTAATTCCTGCGGCAGAAGCGAAGAAAATGATTGCTGCTTACAAGAAAGAGAAAAGTATAGACAATAAAAATTTTAAACCAAAAGTATTAAAACCGAAACAAGATTTTAAATCACAAAAGAAAAAATAACATATAGTATATAATGAGTTATATAAATGATACACATACAGAGAGCAGTAAAATAGTTCATATAAATTCACTTGATGCTACTACAATTTTCAGTAGTGATAGAACAACCGATTTTTCTTATGAGTTAGAGCAACCTATATCAGTCCCTGAAAATCAATTAATACTTGTGAGTTGTATTGGTGCTACAATTCCTTATACTTTTTATAATATAAGACAAAATGTAAATAATAGAATTGCTGTTAGATTAACTGAAAGTGGTTTAATAACTAATTTAGATATTCCTGAAGGAAATTATAGTTCTACTGCGTTATTATTAAAAGTTAAAGAATTATTTGATGGTGCTGCTTTTAGTGAAACAATAAATATTACTTATGATAGAGTTTCTATGAAGTTTAGTTTTACAATTTTAGGGGGTGGTGCTACTGCTTATTTTGATTTTACACCTGTAAATAATCCTTATCCTATTAATGTTGAGTTAGGATTTCCTTTAACAAATAATCTCATAACTACTAATACTTTAAGTCCTAATGTAGCAGATGTTAATGGATCTATTCACGGATTATATATAAGAAGTGATATAACCAGTAATAGTATTTACGATAGTGAAAGTAAAAGTTTAAGTAGTATATTAGCAAGAATACCAATAAGAGTTAATTTTGGTGGAATAATTTTCTGGGATACAAGTGATGGTATAGGACATAAAGCACAAGTTGATACGCCAATAATTAAAACTATAAGAATTAGATTAACAGATGATAGAAATAGATTAATAAATTTAAATGGATTAAATTTTAGTTTAACTATACTATTTGATTTTGTTTATAAAAAATCTAAAATACAACCTTTAAATAAAATAACTAGAAGAGTTCAAGAAATAGCATTACAAGAAAAAATAGATAAAGAAAAAGAAAAAAATAAAGGTAAAAACCCTGTTGGACGACCAAGAAACCCAGGACGACCACCTAATAAAAACTAAAATAATTTTATTATATATTAGTTGTATAATAAAAAAATACTATATATTATAAATGTTCGGTTTTGGAAATAAAGTCGCTGGTATGTTGGAAAAGGGAACAAGGTTCGGTGAAAAAGCATTAGGTTCAGTTGCTAAATTTGGTGATAAAGTCCAAGCAGGTATAGCGAATGTTCAGAAAGGTATTGCTTCTTCATCTGTTTTAGGTAAAGTTGCTGATGTCCCTATTTATAAAGGTGTAAGTGCTAATACAGCGTTGGGTGCTATTGGTAGAACTGCTGGTGCGGTTGCTGATACAGCAAGAGCAGGACAAGATGTATTAAGGATGGGTAGTAATATAGTTAGAACAGGAAGAGGTATTGCGGAAGCAGGATCTGTATCTCAAGCAGGAGCAATTGCTGATGATATGATGAGACAAGGTAGAACTGCCGCACAAGCAACAAGGGCAATAGGTCAGCAGATACAGAAAATGCGACCATAAAATTAAATTAAATTTTTAAAATAATATATTTTTTATATAACTCATATTATAAATGAGTTTTAGTTTAAGTGAAGAGGATAAAAAAGAGTTAAGGAATGAATGTATGAAAGAAGCATATAAATATTTTAAACTTACAAAAACAATCTCGGATAATACATTTTATATATATTTAAGTTCTCAAAATCTTAAAGGGTTTCAGGCAGCAGGTAATAATAATAAATTATCTTTTAGGTTTCCTCCTGAAATGACAAATCATATAACAGATGGTAGAATTAAATTAGTTGATTTTAAACTCCCTGGTTATCATACAGCAGTTTTAAGAGGTGGATGTAAGTTTTTCGTTAAATTAGATGGAGGTATTTTAAAAAGAAATAATTTTATTTGCGGTCAAGGTGAAGAACTTGATGATGCTGGTGTAGGAAATGGTAATTTCGCTAGATATGAAAATATATTATCATCAATTGTTTCTAAACAGGTAAAACATCTAAATAAAGTATCTTCTAATCCTACTGCTAATGATAATTCAGTTATAGTATTTCAGGATAATACAAGAGCGTTAGCAGGTAATGCTACTGCTGCTAACAACGCTGCTACTACTGCTGTTGGTGGATTTACAAGTGAAAATAATGTTGGTTATGAATGTATGGTTGATGGATTGTGGAGACCTTGTAATAATCCAGCATCACAAGAAGGAACTATAACAATTCTTAATGAAGATATTGGAATAGGTGGAGCAGCAAGTGAAATTGATTTAACAAGAGATGCTGGTGGAAATACTCTTGACTGGACTGCTACAATGTGTGTTGAATTACTACCCGATTTTATGAGAAACGATAAAATTATGTTTTAACTAAAATTTTTAAATAATTTTTAAATTAAAATATAAGTTAGAGTATAAATATGGAAAGAGTTGCCCCGAGACAAGTTGCTTATGAAAATCAGTTGCCCCTTGCGATTGAAAGTAAATCACAACGCCGAAAGTTTTTCCCCGAAGGTGCTACAACCTACGGACCGAATGGTAATACAAGAGGTCATCCTAATATTATTCGTATCCCTATAAACGCTGATAGTCTCCTTGATTGTCAGCATTCGTATCTTCAATTCACTATTAATAATTTAGATGGTGGTGGAAGAACTATGGGTCTTGATGTTGGAATTCCGTGGTTGAAAAGAATTAGAATTGAAAGTGCTGGAACAACTTTGGAGGATATTGATAATTACAATAAGTTATTCGGATCTGTCTTGTTCCCATCGCAGGCGACTGTGGGTGCTGTTAATGAATATTCCCTTGCTGGTATGGGTGTAGGAACTAATACTGCTTTAACTAATTTAGCAGCAGGTGGTGGTGGTGCTGCGTTAGGTCAAATTGCCGATGACGCTAGTGCGAATGCTGGTGCCGCTCACACAACAGAAGCAGAATTACAAGGAGCAATTGACGGATTAAGAGACCGAATTATCGCTGCTTTCAATACGAGAACTACTGCTTCTATTGCTGGTGCTTCACACGATGCGAACGACACACTCGCTAATGGTGCGTCTAAAACATTCAATATCTGCTTACACACTGGTCTATTAAATTTAGAGAAATACTTACCTCTTGTTATGATGAATGCTGGTCTCATTTTAGAACTGGAAATTGATAATAGAAACTCTGTTGGTGTTAATAGTGGTGGTGCTGGTGCTCCTTGTGATTTCTCTATTAGTGATGTCGCTTATTACGCACACCTTATAGATTTACAGCGTGATTTCTATGATAGATTAAGAATGGTTATGGAGGGTTCTGGTGGTGTATTACAACTTACAGGAACTACTTTCCGCACATATCAATCTAACTTCGCTGCTGGTGCTGCTACAACTTACAATATGAGTATCCCTGCTCGTATGAAATCTATTAAATCTATATTCTTCACTCATACTCGTAATGATAGACGATATGCCGCTGATTACTATGGTATTGGTGGTTGTTTAGCGAATGGTGTTAGTGAGTTCCAGTTTAGGGTAGGAAGTGTTGTATATCCAGCACAAGCAGTTAAAGCAAGTGAAACCAACCCTAGTGAAGCATATCAGGAACTTCGTAAAGCATTCGGATCTCTTGGTTCTTTAGCACACGGAGGCGTTCTACTTAATGCTAATAGTTATTATAATGATGCTGATATAGACCACGCACAAGCAGGTAATCTTTACAGATTTACTCCGTATGGTCTTGACTTTGAGAGTTTCCCTAAAACCACTCTTGAGAATGGAATTAATAGTGCGGACAGGTCGCTCCCTATTACTCTTGAAATGAAGAGAGTAGGTGGTGTAAATGCTGATATGGATGTTGATGCTTTCGTTATGTGCGATGCTGTATGGTATGTAAATCTTGATGGTTCTGTATCGGTCTCCGTTTAAATTTTTAGACATAGTGTAAAAATAAATATATAATAATCATATATGAGCGAACGAAGAGTTATTGTTTTAGTAGATAATAAACTTGATATAGTTTTAAGGAAATTAGAGAAATTATGTAATGATCTAAATAATATTAAAGATGAAATTAAAACAATTAAATCTAACAACGAAGAGATTGATATAAAAGTTCAAGAAATAATAAATAAACAGAATGAAAGTTGGTTCTGGTCTAATAAATAGAAAAAAATTGAATTTTATAAATGTAAGAATTGTTGAAAAAAGTGGGTTATACAGACACACATAA
>Ga0196905_1000666_pt1 | contig 13697 bp, 13 predicted proteins | sample CB_VirMetaG_3_FD_169098 | JGI IMG/M metagenome (GOLD analysis project Ga0196905, IMG submission 169098) | Freshwater to marine saline gradient viral communities from Chesapeake Bay - CB_1508_1S Viral MetaG (v3) (version 3) | ecosystem: Environmental > Aquatic > Marine > Coastal | place: USA... | reverse complement strand
CAAATGGAATTAATATTTATAGTTTCAAATATAAAGGTGATGATAAAATCTATCAAGGAGTTATGGCTGATGAAGTACCAGAAGCTTCTATTGTTGGTGATTATGGTTACCTAATGGTTGATTACTCTAAAGTTGATGTAGAGTTTAAACAACTTAACTAGGAGTTATTATGGCTATTAGATTTATAGATGACCAAGATACTGGTGCAATGCAAAAAATACAATATAATCCTGATGATTTATCTGAAAAAGATAAAATGAATTTAGAATTAGCAAAAGACGAAGGCGCATTAATGACAGTTAAAGAAATGATGGGTGATTCTAAAGGAACTGTTCCTAAAGAAACTGTTACATCAGATAAAATTGAAATAGATAATGTTGGCTCAGCTTTAGCTGATCAATTTTCTAAATTAGATGAATCACAACAAGCTAAAGTCTTATCTAGTATTGGATTAGTAAAAGAAAAAACATCTCCTAAAGATGCTTTTAAATCTTTATCTGATGAAGAAAGAAAAGCTTTCATGGAGAAAACTGGCTCTAAAAAAATGAATTTAATTCAAAGTGCTGGAAAAGCTTTTTCTAATCTCGCTACTAAATTAGAAACTAATATAGAAAAAGTAATGGATGACCCGGGAAAAAGAGCTTTATTATACTCAGGGTTAGATGCGATTGATAGATCATCAAGAATAAGACCTATTAATGAAGCTCAATCTGCTTTTGGTATACTTGGAAGTTCATTAAAATCTGGAGTACAAAGAGTTAAAGCTGAAGAATTAGCTAAAGCAAATGTTGAAGCTAAATCAAAAACTGCTGATCTTAAAAATCAATTAGATGTTTTAAAACTACAATTTGAAATGGATAAAGAAAGTCCTAGCGAAACTAAAAGATATGAAAATTTATATGATCAAAATAAAGACTTAGCTAAAGGTGGAAAAAATTATCAAAGTTATCAACAGATGGCTAAAATATATAATAATTTTATTACAGATAAAGGAAGTTTACCAGTAGGTCAATTAAGATCACAACTTCCAGTAATTGTTCAAAACGTAGCTGAAATTTTACCATCATCTATTACTTCTAAATATGGAAAAGATTTTTTTACAAATATGCAAGACGAAGCTTCGTTTGTTAAAAATTTAAGTAAATTTACTAATGAAATTGTATTAGGAGATATTTCTCAATTAGTACCTGTATCTGATAAAGACATTGTAATTAAAAGAGAAACACTTCCTGGCCCTACTGATACCGCTAAAGTATTAACTTATTCATTAAGAACTCAAGGAGCTTTAGCTTTATTAGGTAAAAGTAAATATGATTATATTGATACTTATAGAAGTGGTAAAGGTTTTAGAACAGGTGAAAGTTATGATAAAGCTTGGTCTACTAAAGGAAGCACTGACTTTAGAAATGAATTGTTATCTAGTACACAATTTACATCAGACCAGATAGTTGATGAAGCTAAAAAATTAGGATTTGAACCTGACTATGATAAGTATACAGATGGGAAACCTTTTTTCTCTCCACTAGCTTTAGCAGAAGCAACTGTATCATTACAAATGGGTGGTTTTGATAAATATAAAAACGTAGGTGTAACTGGAATTTCTGGAGATGGAGATACAACTCCTAATACTTCTGTTACTAATCAAGGAACTGGAGTTATAATAGAAGCTAATCCAGATCAATTTTTAAAAGACGCAGATGAACTTAAAAAAAATTTAAATTTAAATGACTAATGGCAACAGTTGCAGAAAATATTTTACAAGCTCAAGAAGAATCACAAGCTATTGAAGGAAAAAGACCAGCCAATTTATCAGAAGAAAACATTTTTAAAACTTTAGAATTTTTTGATAGATATCCTAATTCTGAATATAAAACTTATGATGATGCTAAACAGTTATTAGAATCAGGAATAGATCCTACAGTTATAGATACTATTGTTACTTCTTTTGGAGAAAGAAAAAATGCTGATAAAAGATTTATAGAATCAGGTGGACGTGATTTAAATTTAATGAATGATTCATTAAATAAAATTATTTTAAATACATCAGAAAAAGATGCTGATCTAGCAAAGACTTTAAATTTTACTAATGTAAAAGATAACTACAATAGTATTAAAGAATTTTTAGATGATGACGATGTTTATAAATTAAGAGGAGTAGATCCAAAAATAGGAGCACCTGGTGAAGCTCGTCTTTCATTTTCTTTTGCATTTCAAAATCAAGATACAATTAATCAAGCTGCGCATGACGCTATTGTTTTTACTTTACCTAAAGATAAAAGAGAATTGTATACTGGTCTAAATTATAAAGGTCCTAGAATATATGTTAATAATGAAGAATTTGCAGATGGTAAGAAAAGATTAGTTTATAAAGTACCTAAAGAATTAGGTGGAGACGAAAAAGTAAAATTATTTAATGAACCTGGAGAATGGGCTAAAGATATAGTAGGTTATACTCCACAAGTTGTGCAATTAATTGCTGATGCAACAGTAGGTGCTGTAATGGCACCAGGAGGACCTAACGCTGTGGCTCTTGGAGCAGCGGGTACTCAATTTGCTACAGAATACACAAGATTATTAATGGGACAATTATATTTTAATCAAAATAAAAATATGGATCCATTAAGTATCAAACCTGGAGGTATGATTTTTGAAGCTGGAAGGTCTGCAGCTATTACTGGTGGAGCAACGAGAGTTTTATTTCCTATTGCTAATTTAATTAATAGATCAATTAGGACAGCAGGAGCTACAGTTGGCATATCTCAAGGCAATATGAGTAGAAAAATTATTGGTGATTTTGTAGATGCTTATAAAAAAGGTTTAAGTAAAGATGAATCAAGTGATCAATTTGTTGAAAGAGCTAGAGAACAACTTACTAAACCACTAGATCAAGGTGGTGCGGGAATGACTGACGATGAAGCTAAAATATTTGTAAATAAAACTTTTGCTCAAAATTTAGAAGGAAATAGAATTACTAATTTAGAAACTATTGTAAAAGAAGCTCCTAAAGGTAGAGGAATGGCCGGTGCTGATCAACCTTTAGTATCTAAAGAATTAAATCAAGCTGCAATAAAAGCTGAAGATATAAGTTTAAATATTCAAAAAAAAGTTATATCGGATATTACAGGTGTAGATGTATCTAAAATATCCGCTTTAGATACTGGTAGTGATGCATTTAAAATTGCAGAATTAATAGCTAAGTCTAACTATAGATCAAATTTAATTAAACAAACTGATTTTACTAAAAAGTTTTTAACAGAGTGGGATAATGTTTCTAAAAAATATACACTTAAATTACAACCTGAAGAAAAAAATTTTAATACAGTAATTCAAAATTTTATAGATCCAGTTAAAACTCAAAATTTTGCAACAGCAGAAAAATTAAGAGGAACTATTAATGCTTTAACTAAAGATATTAAAGTAAGTATTCCTAGAACTAATATTAATAAAGGTTTTGTTTCGCCATCTAAAATATTTGATGAAAGTATAAATGGATTAAATAAAACTATTAATAATTCTAAAATATTAAAAGTTGCAGATAATGATTTGCAAGATTTATATGCATCAAGAAATTTACTTAAAAATTTAAAAGTTAAATTAAAAACTAAAAATGAATTAAGTTATTTAGAAGTAGAAGATACACTTAATAATTTAGAATTTTTAAAAGGTAAATATCCAGATTTGGATCAAGTGCTTACTAAAGTTGAAACATCTTTAAGAGCAGCACGATCAGAAGTAATTAAAAAATTACCAGATGATCAACAACAATTAATTACTAAAAATTTATTTGAATTTACTAAAGCTAATTCTATTTTAAGACAAGATGTATTAGGTAAAGTAATTAATAATCTTAAAGGTGTAAGAGGACCAGTTGCTAAAAATAAAGCTCTTACAGCACCTGATCAATTTCCAGTTTTATTTGGTAATTCACAAGAACAGCTTGCAGCATTAAGATATATAAAATCTTCTGCAACAGGTGGATTAACTAAAGGTAGAATGGACGAATTAAAATCTATTATGTTAGATAGATTTATAAGAGATGTAACTCCAGTTAATAGAGGTGGTAATGGTGTACCATTGAAAAAATGGTTATCTCAATATGAGAATGCTTATGCTCAAATATTTGATCCTAAAGAAATGACTACTTTTAACAGTGTAATTAATGCAAGAGCAGCTGTGGAAAAAATAGTTAATAGAACTTTATCAATGAATCAAGCAGCAAAAAATGTATTTCCTACTTTAAAAAATTTAGATATTACAAATATAACTCCAGCTAATATAGCAACAGCTTTATTTGATCCTAAACTTAAACCTAATCAAGTTAAAGGATTTTTTAGTAAGATAGGACCTACTCAAGCTAATCAAGTAAAAAGTTATTATTTAAAAACTATATTTGATAATGTTAATTCAGTGAGTCCTTTATTAGGTAGAGAGACACTTGATGGTAACAAATTATTAAAGTATTTAGGAGATATTAAAAATGAACAAGTTTTTGTAAATGTATTTGGAGATGATGCACTTAAAAATATGAAAACAATTGCAGCATCATTATCTTTTATGCAAAAAACATCTAGATATTTAGGAAAAGAAATGACTGAAGCTCAACAAGAAAAAGTAAGAACAGCTGCTTTTCAAGTTGTTTACGGACCTCTATCTCACCAAAATGTAATAATGAGAAATTTAATTAGACTATCTAATGCACTTGATAATAAATTAGGAAAAGAATTTTTAGATTATGATTTATTTGTAGAAAAATTTAAAAAAACTTATGCTTTTAAATATGCTCCTGCTTTAAATGATAAAAAATTTATAACACAATTTAAAAAATTTGATGGTTTTGATACTTATGATGCTGGTCCATTACAAAGATTTTATACTGGAACTGTTGCAGCAACTGGCACAAGTCAAGCTCAAAGTTATCCTGGATTAGAAGATGCTGGTCTTCCTGAAAGTCCATTAACAGCTGTACCGGAGTTTATTACCGCTGCAGGTGAAAATATACCTTATGGTGAACAAGTATCAACAGGTTTGGATAAAATACTTAAATTTTTAGAAACTTCTCCTGAAACTAATGAAAAGAAAAAAACTAAAGAACAGTTGAAGAAGATTAAAAAAGAGAAAGAACTACAAGGTGATTAAAAAAAATAAAGGTTGTTACGCAGAAAATTTAGCAGTCTGTTGGTTACAAGAAAATAATTTTTTTGTATTTAAAGGTTGTCAAACGCAATCAGCTGTAGACTTAGTTGCAGTAGACCCTGTAACATTTAAAACTAGATTATTTGATGTTAAAGTAGAAAATAAAAGAAAAGATGGAAGCTCTATATCTAGAGTACCTAGAATTAAAAATAAAAATATTGAAATAATTAAAGTAGATTTAGAACAAAAAAAGTGTAGAATAGTAGAAAAAAGAGGTGTTACATGGAGTTAAGAACTAATACTGATATGATTGTTATTCATTGTGCTGCAACTAAAGCTACAATGGATATTGGTTACGATGAAATTAGAAAGTGGCACGTGGATCAAAATGGTTGGGACGATGTTGGTTACCATTTTATTATTAGACGTAATGGTAAATTAGAAATAGCTAGACCTATTGGTTATAAAGGAGCACACGCTCCAGCTGTTAATTCTAGAAGTATAGGTATCTGTTTAGTAGGTGGTATGGCTGAAGATAATGGACCAGAAAATAATTTTACTTTAGAACAATTTTTTACTTTAAAAGATACGATAGAGATGTTATTAAAAAAATATCCATATATAAAAGAAATCGTTGGACACAGTGACGTTCAAGAGAATAAACCTAATTGCCCAGGTTTTCCTCTTAAAGAATGGTTACACAAGGAGGACATAAAATGTGGTTAAATGCAGCAAGTATGCTATTCAAAGCTGGATCGCATATTTATAAGAACAGACAACAAACTAAAATGTTAATGTCAGACGCTGAGCGATTGCATGCTGAACGACTGGCGAAAGGCGAAATTGAATATAAAAAGGAAATTATTGCGTCTAATGATAAAGGCTGGAAGGATGAATTTGTCCTTCTTTTGGTATCCGCTCCTGTTATTATATTGGTGTGGTCTATCTTTTCTGACGATCCAGAAATTCGTACTAAATTAGACACATTCTTTGAATACTTTAGCAACATGCCATTTTGGTATCAAGCTTTATTTATTGGAGTGGTATCAGCAATCTACGGTTTGAAAGGTGCCGATATAATTAAAAAGAAATAATATGGAGACTGCCAAGTGGATTACAGATTTACAGCTATACTTATTATTCTTATCTGTCTCCTCGCTTTTTTTGGTGGACCTGCTAACTAAATAATTCTTTCCAATTATCACCTGTTATTTGATCAGCAAGTTTCTTTTTAGTATCTAAAGTTTTAAGTATCTTTTCATCTATACTTCCTGGTACTACAAAATCTATATATGTAACTTTATCTTTTTGACCAATTCTATGTGCTCTATCTTCAGACTGTAATCTAACTTCCATGTCATATGTATTATTAAAATAAATAACAGTTTTAGCATTAGTTAAAGTTAGACCATAACCTCCAGTTCTAGGTTGGCCTATAAAGTATTTAATTTCACCTGCTTGAAACTTGGTAACTATTTCTTGTCTTAATTCAGATTCAGTTTCACCATAATATGTAGCAACGTTACTAGCACCATACTTCTTAGCTAGAGCATCATAAATCATTTCAATCGTTCTTCTAAATGTAGCCCATATAATTACTCCGCCAGTACATTCTTCTAGTACGTTCATTAATTCTTCTAATCTAGGATTAGTACCTTCTATGACTTCTTCTCTTCCATCGTCATATTTAACAAATCCACATAATATCTGTTGTAATCTCAATATTCTCGTGATTATAAGAGGTGCTGTCACTAATTTAGACTGTTCTAGTTCTACTATAGCACGTTTTCTAAGTGTGTGATATAATCGCTTCTGGTTCACGTTAAGCTCTATTTCTCTCTTTTGGCGTAGTTTAGGTGGTAAATCTAAGCATTCTTCTTTAGTTACTCTAAAACTATATGGCTTTAGAGTATCTTGTAATTCATCTAATCTTTGATAGCTTACTATTTCATCAAAACTATGAGTTGATGTACGTCTTCTACGAAGTACACAATAAGCATTTCGATATGCATAGAAACTAGATTGTAAAATATATTCATCAAGAAAATTAACTTGTGACCATAAGTCTAAAGGACCTTGGGTCACTGGTGTCCCTGTAAGTATTCTTCTATACTTAGCCATACGACCTAGTTTTAAAACTGCTTTAGTTCTTCTAGCAGTTCTATGTTTAATCGTTGTACTTTCATCTATACAGAAAAAAGTTTTTCCTGTATTTAATAATCGTTGTAAAAAATTTTTACCTTTGTCAGTAGATAAAGCTTCTATATTTATAATAAAAAATCTTAACTTCTCTGATTCTTTTAAAAAACTTACAAGTTCATCTACATTTTTTTTCGTTTCACTAGGCGACCATATGCAGACTTTAGATAATTGTACGACATCTTCAGGCATGTGCGTATTAAATTCAGAAGCAAACCAATTACGATATACACCTTTAGGAGCAGCAATGATAGCAGTATCAATAGAGCCTCTCCTAAATAGGTAGGCAATGTTATCAATAATAACTTTAGACTTACCAGTACCTTGTTCCATAAATAAAGCATAGGCCTCCTTATCTTTACTTTTCATAAAAGCATCATACTGATGTTTAAATGGTTTAGTTTTAAACTTATATTTTATAAATTCATCATCATTAATAAATTGTACTTGCATATAAATCTTTCTGTTTTCTATTTTATAATTTACTTCTATAAAACTTTTCGATATAAGTAAATAGTAAATGAAGAAAGGAGAACTAAATGGGTAAAGTTTATGTAGTACAAGAAAACCCTAATGTTAATGTACTGGCTGCAGGTCGCTTTGGTGATTTAATTCCATTGTTACCGCCGGGACATCAAATAATGTTATCTCCAGCACCTATTATTAGAATGTTAAAATCAAAACTAAAAGATTTTTGTGATGATGATTACTTATTAGCAATGGGTGATCCTGCTGCTATAGCAATAGCTTCTATAATAGCAGGTGACGTTAATAATGGCGTTGTAAATATATTAAAGTGGGACAGAGAAAATAGAGCTTACTATAATGTATGTTGTGATGTCTTTAATAGAAAGGAGAAAGCAAATGTCTAAAGAAACATGGATATTTGACGAGGTTGAAAAACACTCGAAAAAAGAAAAGTTACCAGATGTAGGACTAGAAGTAGTTACTAGAATTGGTAATAAACTTGTAGATAAAAATAAACAACTTGCGATGAAAGAAGAAGAATTAAAAAATCTTAAACTTGAAATTCGTAAGATACAAGAAGAAGAACTACCTGATGCTATGAGAGCATGTGGTGGTTTAGAACGTTTTGATTTGAAAGATGGCACTCAGATCAAAGTAAAAGACGAAATCTTTTGCTCAATTAAAGCTGACAGAAAAGCTGATGCTTTAAAATGGTTAGAAGATGAAGGCCATGCGGAACTAATTAAACATGATGTTAAAGTTAGTTTCCCTAAAGGAAAGTACGATCAAGCTGATAAGTTAATTGAGGTTTTATCTAAAAATTTTAAAGATATACCTTACGATGAAAAAGCTGACGTACATTCTCAAACGCTAAAAGCTTGGGCCAAAGACCAATATAAATTAGGTAAAACATTACCTGAAGAATTATTTAGTGTCTACGAAGCAAGCATAGCAAAAATAAAGCTCGGAAAGGAGAAATAAATGAGTGATAAACAAGTAGTAAAAAAGTCAAACTCAGAAGTTGCATTAGGCGATTTATCTGCAGATTTGATTATTAAATCTGCTGGTCAAGGTTTACAAAATGTCGGTAATGACGATATTACTATTCCTAGATTAGCGATTGTTCAATCAGGGTCTCCACAACGTAAGAAAAAAGATGAGAAATATATTGATGGTGCTGACGAAGGTCATATCTTTAATACTGTTTCTAATACTTTATATACAGATGGATTAACAATAATCCCATGTGGATATAAAAAATCTTATGTAGAGTGGGTTCCTAGAGATAAAGGTGGCGGATTAGTTGCTGTACACGATTATAAACCTGAAGGTACTACAATAGATCCTAAAACTAAAAAGTCAATGTTAGGTGAAAATCAAATTGTTGATACTGCAGAACATTATGTATTAGTTAAAAATGGCGATGCATATGAACCTGCTGTACTTACAATGACTTCTAGTAATTTATCAGTTTCAAGAAAGTGGAATACACTTTTAAAATTGAAACGAATGAATGTTAAAGGTCAAACTGTAGAGCCACCTTCATTTTTATTTGAGTTTAATCTATCTACTGTTCAAGCAGAAAATGATCTAGGTAGTTGGCACAAATATAAAATAGAAGAAATAGGTCAAATAAAATCTCAAGATGTATTTAAACAAGCACAAGCTTTTGCAGATTCAGTTACGACTGGTAAAGTTAAAGCATCAGAGCCTGTAGATACAGAAGCAACGAGTACGGAGGAAAGTGGAGAAGACGCACCTTTCTAGAAAACTCTTTGAGATATTTCCAGGTTTAACTAGAGCTTATGGCCAATTTTTTATAACAGAAAGAAAAGGTCCTAAGCTCGATGGTTATGGAAAAACATTAAGAGAGGCATACAGTGAAAACTTATGGAACGAACACCTAGACGGTAAGACAGGTCTAGGTGTTATTCCTATTAACGAAGACAGCAAATGTAAATGGGGTTGTCTTGACGTAGATGATTATTCAGTTGATATAGAAAAAATATCACAACAGTTTGTTAAAAAGAATTTATTAGTCTGTAGATCAAAATCAGGCGGAGCACATATATTTGTATTTCTAAAAAATTTGTAAGTGCAAAATCAATGATAGATAAATTAAAAGAAATACAAAAAGCTTTTGGTTTTGTAAAATATGATTTAAGACCTCAACAATCTAAATTATTAGATGAAAATGATGTAGGTAGTTGGCTTAATATGCCATATTTTGGAGGTGATGAAACAGATAGATATGCAGTTTATGATGGTAAAGCTTTAAGTATTCAACATTTTATTCAATGGGTAGAAAAGTTTGCAGTAAATAGTTTAGATGAAATTGATTTAAGTTTTATAAAAAAACTAAATAAGTCAAACGAAATATTACCAGGAGGACCACCTTGTTTACAAGATTTATTATCTCAAGGTGCTTTAGGTCAAGGTAGTAGAAATAATGGATTATTTAATATCGGAGTTTATTTAAGAAAAAGATTTCCAGATGAATGGCAAGAAAAATTAGAAGAATATAATGACCAATATTTAGATCCACCATTAAAGCCTAGAGAATTTACTGGAGTATTAAATAGTTTAGATAAAAAAACTTATAATTATAAATGTAAAGATAGTCCTATTAATTCAGTATGTAATAAAACTAAATGTTTAACATGTGAGTATGGAATAAGTGATGATGGTACTATGCCTGTTTTAAATAGTATTACAAAGATACTAACTAAACCACCTCAATATTTTTTAACAATTAATGAAAGAAAAATAGGTCCATTAAATAGTAAACAGATTTATAATTTTTTAGATTTTAAAGAAGTAGTATTTGAACATTTAGATATGTTACTACCTAAGCTTAATGACAAACTATGGGTAGAATCAGTTAATGATTTAATGTCCAGAGTAATACCAGTTGAAGCCTCTGATGATTCTAGTAATGAAGGTAGATTAAAAGATTTATTAGAAAGATTTTGTACAGGGTCTACTTCATCTACAGAGTTTGAAGATATTTTAAGAGGTAAAGCAGTAATACAAGAAAAATATACAGAGTTTAGAATAAATGACTTTATGGAATTTTTAGATAGACATAGATTTAAAGAATTTAAATTAAATCAAATAACTGCTTATTTAAAAGATTTAGGTGCTCAACACGAAGGTAAAAAGATAAAAGGCAAATACGTTAATACATGGGCAATTAAAAACTTCGAAACACAAACAGAAGAGTTTAAACAACCGCATATAGAAAAGGAGGCTTATGAATAAAGAAAGAGCAATTAATATTTTATTAACACATGCAATTAGAAGTATTGATCCTAAAGATGATGCTTATGCTGCAGAAGTTGATGAAATAACAGCAGCTATTTTATTTTTAGAAAGAGACAGAGAAAAAAATAAAGTAGATGCTAAAGTTGAAGTTAAAGGCGTATCTTTTAATATTAAAAAAGGAATATAATGATATTATTTTTTGATACAGAAACTAATGGTCTATGGCGTAGAGATTTAAATCCTAATCACGAAGATCAACCTAGACTTGTTAGTTTAGCTTTTCAAGTTACAGATGATAACGAAAAGATTGTAGCACAATATTCAACTAGAATAGAGCCTAAAAATAATGAGTATCCTGAATTTACTATACCTAAAGAAGCTTCTGATATTAATGGTATAACAACTAAAGAAGCACAAGAAACAGGTATATCAGCTAAGTATGCAATGTCAACTTTAAGTTATTTTATGAGTAAATGTCATACTTTAGTTGCACATAATTTAGCATTTGATTTACAAATGATAGAACGTGAATTTAATTTATTAAATTTTATGTACAAGGTACCAGATAATTTACATTGTACAATGATGACTTCTAAGAATGAAATGAAATTAGAAGGTAAGTATGATGATTATAAATTTCCTAAATTAGAAGAATGTTTTAATCATTTCTTTCATAGAGGAGTACAAAATTACCATGACGCATTATTAGATGTGCAATTATGTAGAGAGCTTTATTTTCATTTAAGACGAAAAGGTATATTATTACAAACTCATCAAGCTATTCCTAAAGAATTATTAAAAAAAATAGATGGAGATAAATATAAAAACTTAGTTAAATTTTTACACGATATAGATTCAACTAAATTAAATGATTGGGAAAATAGTTTTTGTCAATCTTTAATAGAAAAGATGGATAAATTTGATGAACATATTTTAGTTTCTAGTAAACAATATGATGTTCTTAAAAAAATTTATGCTAAGTGCAGTTAAAGTTTGTTATAAATGTAAAAACGTAGCACACGTTATACATGATAAAAAATATTATTGTGCAACATGTAGATTAAATGAGCAATTGTCAAACAATAAAGATATTCGGAAGCCCAGGTACAGGGAAGACAACAACGTTATTAGATATTTTAGAAAAGAAAATCGCAGAAGGTTATAATCCATTACGAATTGGATATTTTTCTTTTACACGTAGAGCTATAAGAGAAGCAAGAAGACGTGTTACTAAAAAGTTTGAAATAGATGAAGATAATCTAGAATACTTTAGAACTATACATAGTTTATGTTATAGAGCTTTAAATATAAATAGTGGACAAGTATTTAAAGGTGAACGTGTAAAAGAGTTTAGCGAAGTTGCTAGAGTAGAAATGACTAATGTGTCTGATGAAGATACTTCAGGTTTATCAGTAGGAAATAAAAAAGGTGATTTACTTTTATTTTGTGATGAGGTTGCAAGATCAAGTGAAAGAAAATTAAAAGATGTTTGGAAAGAATTAGAGTGTGACCATTCATGGGAAGAACAAGAATATTTTTCTAAAGCATTAGCTAATTTTAAAAAAGAAAAGAAACTTTTAGATTTTACAGATATGTTAGATGTATTTTTATTAGAAAAAGAAGTTGCGCATTTAGATATTATATTTGTAGATGAAGCACAAGATTTAACATCTAAACAATGGAAAGTAATTGATAAATTAACTGAACACTGTAAGTTTAGATATATAGCAGGTGACGATGATCAAGCGATATATAAATGGGCAGGTGCTGATGTTAAAAAGTTTTTAGATATAGAGGGTAAAATTGAAGTATTGCCAATTAGCTATAGACTTCCTAAAACTATTCATAAACTTGCTTGTGATATATCAAATAAAATAAGTTTAAGACAAGCAAAACAATGGGGATGTAGAGAGGATCTTGGATCAGTAAATGAAATAACTACAATAGAAGATGTTGATATGTCTAAAGGTGAATGGTTAGTATTAGCTAGATCAGGTTATCAATTACATAGAACTGAAGCTTATTGTAAAAGAATGGGTTGGTTTTATGAAAAAGGGTATCATGAATTTAAAACTAATAAATATGTAATTGCAATAAGAGCTTGGTTAAAATTAAATAAAGGTGAAACAATAGTATTTGAAGAATTAAAAAAATTATATCAATGTCTAAGAGGTAAAATAGATATTAAAAGAGGATTTAAAAAATTAGAAGGTATAGATCAAACTTTAGATTTTGATTTAGAATATCTAAAAGAAAATTGTGGATTACTTGCTGAAGGTGAATGGCAAGATGTAATAACAGGATTAGATCCAGAAGATATATTAATGTTTGAATCATTACAAAAATCTGGTGATTTATTTAAGAACAAAGCTCGTATAAGATTATCAACAATACATGGAATAAAAGGTGGGGAAAGTGATAATGTTGTTGTTATATCGGATATTTCGTATAGAACTTGGAGAAAACTAAATACAGAACCAGATGATGAACACAGAGTGTTTTATGTTGCTGTAACCAGAGCACGCAAAAATTTGTTTATATTGCAACCTGAAACGAAGTATAGTTACGAAATTCGATGAAAGCTTTAGGAACTTATATATTTGCAGGTGGTTTTACTTTAGGTGTACAAAAAC
>Ga0196905_1000664_pt1 | contig 13699 bp, 23 predicted proteins | sample CB_VirMetaG_3_FD_169098 | JGI IMG/M metagenome (GOLD analysis project Ga0196905, IMG submission 169098) | Freshwater to marine saline gradient viral communities from Chesapeake Bay - CB_1508_1S Viral MetaG (v3) (version 3) | ecosystem: Environmental > Aquatic > Marine > Coastal | place: USA... | reverse complement strand
AGGCTTCTAATGCTGCAACATCGGCTTCTAATGCTTCTACTTCAGCAAGCAATGCATCTACCAGTGAAACCAATGCTGCTGCTAGTGCTGTATCGGCCAGTAATAGTGCAACCAGTGCAACATCAAGCGCATCTTCAGCCTCTACTTCAGCGACTAATGCTGGAACTTCAGCAGGTAATGCGTCAACGAGTGAGACTAATGCTGCTAATAGTGCAAGTGCTGCTGCCACAAGTGCAAGCAATGCCTCTACATCTGAGACTAATGCAGCGACATCAGCGACCAACTCTGCTAATAGTGCTACTGCATCAGCTAACTCAGCGACATCGGCTGCTGCTAGTGCGGCTAGTGCTGCTGCTAGTTATGATTACTTTGATGATCGGTACCTGGGAACTAAAACCAGTAATCCCACATTAGATAATGATGGGGATGCTCTCGTTGCAGGTGCTTTATATTTTAATAGTACCGCTAATGAAATGCGTGTCTATGATGGGGCTAACTGGATTGCTGCTACAAGTGCTGGTAGTGTCTCATTCTTAATTTATAACTATACAGCAACATCAGGCCAAACCACTTTCAGTGGTGCTGATGATAATGCTGCTAGCTTATCTTATTCTGTCGGTAACTTAATGGTTACTGTCAACGGTGTTGTCTTAGAGAATGGCACAGATTATACCGCTACCAGTGGTACCAGTGTGGTATTAACAACAGGTGCAGTCTTAAATGACGAGGTAAATATCTATGCCTTTAAATCCTTTACAACTGCTGATATGGTTCCTGCTTCAACAGGCGGAACCTTTACAGGCAATGTAACCTTTAGTAATGCAGCTACTGTTAATGGTGCATTTACTTCTGTAGGTATAGACGATAACGCAACAGCTACAGCGATCACGATTGATTCCAGCGAGAATGTTGGGATAGGCACGAGTTCGCCTGATGTATTTAGTCGTGGATATTCAGGAACAACTGTTGGTATAAGTTCTGCATCTGGTGAATCTGCTTTCATGATCAATTCTAGTGGAACTAATGTTGCAGCTTTAGAAATTGGTAGAGCAGGAACTAGAGAAACGCTGATTTATGATACTAACACAACTACACAAATAGGCTCTGTAACTTCAAAGCCAGTTTTATTTATTACAGGTGGCTCAGAGCGAGCCAGACTGGATTCCTCTGGAAATTTAGGTATAGGTGGAACTTCAGGTGGTGAAAGATTACTGCTTGAAGGAAGTGCAACATCAAATGCAAAAATAAAACTTAGCCAGACGACAGCAGGATTATCAAGCGAAATACAACAAGGCTCAACAGGTATGGCTATAAAAGCTATTGGTTCTAATCCAATGCTCTTTGAAACTAATGGCTCAGAGCGTATGCGTATTGATAGTTCTGGGAACATAACACAAACAGGTGCTACCAGTACTACTGCTTCATATACTATTAAAACTTCTGCTACCAATGATTATGCAGGGGACATACTTTTTAATGATAATAGTGGCACAAGGTCAAGTATTAGAAGTGACCACTATAATAATGCTTTAATCTTTAAGCATGGAAGCAACACAGAGCGTATGCGTATTGATAGTTCTGGTAATGTTATTCTTTATAATAATCAGATAAAATTTAGCAACACATCTTACGAAAATCGCAGTCTGGGGATAGATTCTGGTGGCTTCTTTATCTACAACGATGCTGATGCTCGTTATGATATTAAGATTGATAGCAATGGTTATCTTTATAACCCTTCAATGCTTGGTTCTGCTAGTGCCAATTCAGATGTACGATTTAATACATCAGATGGATTAATCTATTATCAAACTTCATCACAAAGATATAAAGAAAACATACAAGACTTACCATCAGTATTAGATAAGGTTAATGCTTTAAGACCAGTAACCTTTGATGAAATAGCTACAGGCAATTCATGCTTTGGTTTAATTGCAGAAGAAGTTGTTGAGCAAATACCAGAGCTTGTAAATTTAAGAGAGATTGAAGGCTATGATGAACCACAGCCAGATTCAGTAACATACAGTATGCTATCTGTACATTTGCTAAAAGCAATTCAAGAACAACAAGCAATCATAGAAGATTTGAAAGCAAGAATACAAACATTAGAAGGTAACTAAACTATGGACCAGGAAGGAAAGATAATCATTGATGATAAGGAATACAAAGCATCTGAACTGACACAAGAACAGATTAATATTGTGTACCGCATCCAGGATTTACAAGGAAGGAAAATACAATTAACCAATGAGTTATCAGATCTAACATTTCTTATTGATCTGCGTACTCAACAACTTAAAACTTCTTTGGAGAATAACGATGGACAAACTGATAGCCCTGATAAATCTGATCCCTGATATTGTAATGATTGCATCGATAATATGCGCTGTAACACCTACACCTAAAGACGATCAACTACTAGGAAAAGCATATAAGATTATAGAAGTCTTGGCCATTAATCTTGGCAAAGCTAAGATGCCTGGCAAGTAATATGTCATGCGATACCTATGGTTATTACTATTAATACCTAGTGTTATCCTTGCTCAACAGTCAGGAGATCTTAACAGTAACACTGTTAATTCAACAGTTGGTAGCAATAACCTTGATACTACCAATAATTACAATGGCGCAGGGGCAGGATCTCCATCCCCTCCACCGTCAGCTATTTCTCCTAGTTATATGTTTAATGGTAGTGAATCTTGTCTTATTAGCTCAGGTGGATCAGCCCAGTTCTCTGTATTAGGATTTAGTTTTGGTGGCTACGAACACGATGATGAGTGTGAACGTAGGCGTGATGCTAAAACTTTACAAGCATTAAACATGAACATTGCTGCAGTAGCAGTCATGTGTAAAAACATTTCAGTTTGGTTTGCCATGTTTGAATCAGGTACACCCTGTCCATTCACTGTCAATGGCCAACTGATCGTAGGAAGAACCGCCTATATTTATTTTCGCAGGAATCCAGAAGCATTGATTCCAGAGTATAATAAGTATAAAGTTTATTTTGATACCGTACTAAGGATTGGTGAGAATGAAGAAACTGATAATATTGATACTCGGTCTATTTCTGATAGATACCGCACAGTCACAAACCGATACAGTACAAGACTTAATTAATGCGTCTGCATCTATTATAAGTACCGTAGACCAGGGACATTATGCGGTCCAGGGACTTAGTTATTTTGCAGGTGTTGGAGGTATTGCCCCGACTAATACCATAGACCAGGCGATACTTACCCAGGAACAAATGAACAGTTATAACTCTGCCCTGGCTGCAGTAACTTCTGCTGTTTATTACAATACCCAAACCTTATTACAAGATGCACATGAGACTGAGATGGTTCAATTAGAATCAGCAGTCGATGACTTTGTAGCGGCTACTACTTCTATGATTACTGTAATCAATATCTTTGAGATGGCAAGTGAAGCTGATACTGTGCAAGAGCAACAGCAGATGCAAGATTATATTACTGATAATAATGTTCAGCTTACACAAACTCAGGTTGATAATTACAATACTAGTTTAGATTCAGTCCAAACTCATGCGATCAATGCTGCTGCTTTCTTAGCTGCTGCTAATAATGAATCATTAACCAGTGCCAATGACCAAGTAGCAGAAGGTTATAATTATAATATCAGCCAAATGACTGTGGCTTATAACGCAGTACAAGACAGTATAACCTTTTACTATAACGATCAAGCCTTCCATGCGATGTATGGGTTCTTAACAAACAGCATGAAATCTTTAGAAGATATCTACTTTACAGGTCAATCTATCTATGAAGGCAATCAACTCTAATGAGTCTGCAAGATTCTGAATTAACTATTTCAGGGATAAAATTCAAGGGAGTCTATCTAGCGATAGGCTTTACTATTATCAGTACCATATCAGGATTCATCTATGGATTCGCTGAGTTTATGGGTAGGATAGATAGCTTAGAAGGCCAGGTGAATAGCATTACTGTACCTGATGTTACCCCATTAGAGCGCAGATTATCTTTGATTGAGGAAAGTATAGCGCAAAGTGATATAGCTACCTTACAAGCAAGACTGGCTACACTGGGTGCTAACCTGGAAACCATCATGCAACAGCAAGCATTACTGCTTGATTTAAGAGATCGGATCAACGAAAATACAAATATCGTTCAAGGTAATGAACGTATAGTAGAGAGTATTGAAGAAACAATACTTGAATATGAACAAGACTTAAGAGATTTTGCTGCTGAAGTAGATCAATTATGGGAGGCATTTGACGCAATCAGCAGTCCATTAGGATAACTATGGCAAGAGATAGTAAGACAGCGCATGAAAGACTAGACAAGATTGAGAGTCATTTGTCTGTGCATGAAGCGGTTTGCGCCGAGCGCTGGAAAGAAACTATCTTAAGAATCAAGAGGTTAGAGCTTATTCTTATCACTTGTTCTGGCGCAGTCATAGCTTTCCTGGCACACATCGCATTTAATTAATTTCCAATATCACACTTTCTAAGTTATTATTATTATTGTAATTATTTTATAGTTGCAAGATTATGATGCTAACAGATGAAAAAATTAGGTTCATCAAAAGGCTGACTGAGGTAGAGCGTAAGTATGATGTATTACTTAGTGAGAATAAGTTATTAAAATTTAAACTAGAGAAGTTAAGAAATGATACAGAATTTAATGAACGCCATAATGCCATCAGTCGGTACAGTGATTGATCGGGTAATACCCGACAAGAACCAGGCTCAGAGAGCGCAAGAAGAAATACAAAAAGCTATTTTGGATAACGCTCATCAGATTAATTTGTCTCAAATTGAGGTGAATAAACAAGAAGCCCAGGGTAATTGGTTCCAACGTGGATGGCGACCAGCTACCGGGTGGGTATGTGTGCTTGGATTTATGGTGAACTTTCTTGTCAGTCCTATTGCTGCTGGCTTCGGGGTAGATATACCCCAGGCAGATACAGGTACGATGCTTCCTGTACTCATGGGTATGCTTGGGTTAGGAGGATTAAGATCTTATGAAAAAGTTAAAGACAAAACTCGATGAGTTTTTTGCAGATGAGGGCAATGTAGTTTGGTGCTTTGTTATGTTTACAGTCTTACTACCTTTGTTACTATACGTATATTATGTTTAAACTAAGTCAGCGATCTTTAGATCGTTTAGAAGGTGTCGATAAAGAATTGGTTAAGGTTGTTAAGACTGCTATTCAATTAAGTAAAGTAGATTTTGGTGTACTCCAGGGAAGGAGAACCCATGAGGAACAAGAAGCATTGGTTGCTGCGGGTGCAAGCAAGACCATGAAGTCTAAACATTTAACAGGCCATGCAGTAGATCTAGTAGCTTACATAGGTCCAAGAGTATCCTGGGAAATTAAACTCTATGATGATATAGCAGATGCTATGCGCAGTGCTGCTATTGTCCATGATGTAAAGATTAGATGGGGTGCCGCTTGGCAATGCCATGACATCCGTAAGTGGGAAGGAACGATGCAATCATGCACCGATGCTTACATAGATCTTAGAAGGTCAGAAGGTAAAAGACCTTTTATTGATGGTCCCCATTTTGAATTGATGGTTTAATCCTTTCTATTTCTAACTGACAGTAGTGGATAACCTTTTCTAAATCAATAGTGGAATCTGGATGCTTATCCTTATAGCGAAGAATATATTTAATTACATTACCCTGAAGATAGCTGAGTCCATTCTCCATTATAAAATCATAGGGTTGTATCTTGTATTTCTTATAGTGATTACCACCCTCTTGTCTATCTTTAGCTGACATTATTTAGTTAATCCTAGCGGTGGTTTGATGGCCTGGGTTCTAAGCTTACCTTGCCAGCCACAACTTGTACATTTCATTCTCTGATACGTAGTTGTTGCCGCATAATAAAAACCATTCTTCTTCATCTTACTGCTACCACAGTTACGACAGATAGATAGATCGCCATCTTCCTTATGCAATCCCCAGTTCGGATGATTCGGAATCCAGGGTAACAGATAGCGATACAATTTCTCTAATAGATTCACATCCTGTTTATTATATTTCTTCATAATCTTCCAGGCTTGATCATCTCCATTCATACAATCTTTCCATAGGTCCATACCCATGTGCTTAGTCTTGTTTCCAAGATCAAATAAACCAGAAACATAATCTAATTTATTACTGGGATATTTAAACCGCCTTCTAACCGTCTTTAATAAATCGATTTCAGCGTACAAATTGGGGGGATCTAAGCGATATTTTATAAATTCCGAGTTCAGGGTAGGCATATCAAATTTTGTGCCGTTATAATGGCATACAACGTCACTCTCATTGATCAGATCATAAATCGTTTTAATCATTTTTTTATGGCTGCTTTCATACATGGAATCAAACATGATTTGTTTCTTACCATGCCACTTGGCTGCCCAACACATCGTGTAACCAGGTTCAATAATGTTTTTAATACTAATATCCTGGCCCCATAATCCCCAGGAATATACTTTATGCGGTGCAGTTTCTATATCTAAATGTAATATTTTCATCTAATACCTATCCAATACTCTTTGTAATTCGTATGCAGTAGATCGTTTATCAGACACAATACAATCCATAGCCTTGCCATAATCTTTGCAGACAATAACTTCAGCTTGATTGTTATTATTATTAGATGTAGGAATGTAGGTATTAGCACAACCTACTAATAAGATAATGAATAATAATTCATAATGCTTATTCATATCTTAACCAGATCAACCCCCAATCCAGTATTAATATCATACTTACTGGCTATTTCTATGGCTTGATGTGGGGTTCCACCCATTTCCAGGACACCGAGGGCAATGCCAGAGCCCGTTCCAGAGCTGGCAAATGGTGGGTTCAGGGATATTCCAACTCCATTTGAATCAAACTCATCACATTGCCCAGTGTTGAGATCCATTACATAGACTATCGTATCATCATCCAGGGGACAATCCCCGGTAAGATGTGTGAACCAACGCACAAACGCTGGTCCACAACTTAAGGTTCCTGATACTGCAATAGCGTAATGATCTAAGGTAAATAACTTTTGACACTTGTAAGCCATGCCATCGCTGACCGCCATGCGATCAGTGGCTAGTACTCCTTCCTGGTGCCAAACAATAGTGGTCATGTCCACCTCTTGTTGTTACCTCAGATATCATATTACTAAAATACCTTATAAAATCAAGTCCTTATCGTATGACATAATTGCCACCACCTCGAACTATAAATCCTCTCTCCTCTAAAGTCTTTAAGAGTTGTGTAATGTGAGATGGAGATAGATCTAATTCCTGGGCCAAGATATCCCTGGTAGGTGTGATTAAGTTTTCTTTTTGATAATCACTAATCACTACAACAGCTTTGGTAATATGATCTTCCTTAACATATCTTGATGGCATAATTACCTCCACCTCTTTTGATTTTCTGCTGCCTTTCCAGACTGCGCAAAACAATAGTGACATTGCTTTGACTTAAACCAAACTTGTTACCAATAGTTTCTTGGGTTGGAGTGATCACATATTTCTCTTGGTATTCTTTAATGAATTTATAAACCTTATCTATATGTTTCTCACCGGTCCTTCTGTAATAACTATCCATTAATCCTCCTTGCTATTGTCTGCTTCAATCGGCAGATAGAACAAAACAAAACTATTACACTCGGGGCAGGAAAGATTAGATACGATATAGTCTTGACCGTCCATATCTTGATCATCGTGATCCCCGCCCCATATTAATTCATGCTTGCAATAAAAACATTGCGGCATTTATATGCGCCCCCTATCAACAGGTGGCCTAGTTGTATTATTAGAAGATTGTGCTTTGTTTGCATCATCATCATCTTCAGTCTTAAGTACGCATGATGTACCTAAGGAGTATCTTCTGGCATACGTTAATGAACTACCATAAGATTGAGGAGTTTGATCCTTACAAGCAACAGAAGTTTTACCTGCTCTAAATACCGCACCATTCTCTGCAAGTATGAACACAGTCTCAACACATTGGTACCCTGGAACGTGGTAAGGAACTTGCAAAAAAGTAATACCATTATCATTTAAGGGTTCCTTGACTGCTTCAATAACAGATTCTATTGAAGCATATGCACTTTTAAAGTGTGGATTCTTTGCATTTTTTACAGCATGAGTTATTTGCTTTTGTGCTTCTAACAATGCTTGTGCCAATTTAGGATCAATGTATTCTCCTTGGTCAGCTTCTTGTTTTTCCAATGGTTCTTTTCTAAACGCTCTTGTTTTATCTTCAGTCATGTTTCCTCCTAAACTAATTGATCGTCCATATCTGCTGAGTCTATAGCTAATTCATGGCAGATAGGTATTACTGTATTTAACATTCCTTTAACCCAGGCTTCATCATAGGCAACAGTAATAATTACTGAGGGTTGATTATCTTCAGGCTCGCAATAGCTAAAAAAATCCCATTGCTTGTAACCTGTTAGCCACATACACATTTGCAGTTGACCGTAGTATTTTTCAGGTACCTGCTTAGTTTTCCATACCTTAGTATGGTTATAGTTAAGTGGCACCTTGATCTCAACACCTTTGTGTTCACTTTCAATGACACCATCTGGGCTACAACCTAGGGGATATTGATTGTGTTTAATAAACCCTACTGCTTCGACATTATAATCTGTCATTTGCATATACTTTTGTAAGGCTTCAGGTTCTAAATCTGTGCCACGTTTCATAGGTGCAGAGATCCTTTCCTGAGAATCAAAGGCTTGTTCTAAAAATCTACTTTCACTTTGCCTTAGTCCAGCAAGGACAGTGTTGTAATAATTTTCTTTGGCCGCTTCGGTGTATGGCTTACCGTTTGGTCTTACAAAATTACCAATGCTACTCCCGGTAAATACACCCTTACGCATCAGATACCATTCTGGTGTGCGCTGTTCCATATAATGCCACGTACTATTTGTTCCTAATATTTCTGTCATGGATTCCTCCTTAAAAATTTTATCCATATTAAATGCAAGATGATCGACAACCTGACAACGATTGTTGATCTCACTGATGTTATTAAATGACCACATTGTCATACCAATCCTCATCCATAGTATCTACACGCCTATAGACATCTTCATTGTTACCTTTTTTATTCTTACGCTGACCAACAATATAAATTTGTTTTTTCTTTTTTAAGTCAGATAATCTCGCTCGAACTGATACAACATCTGCGCCTAAATCTTCAGCTAATTCTGAGCCTGTCTTTAAGTTACTTAAAAGTTCAGCCATTATCTGTCTACTCATACTAGGTGAAAACTTTTTTGCTTTCTCATGCGCTTCTGCTCTGGTATCTATCATCGCCACTCCTTAATAAATGTTTCACATAATGTTGAACATCTACCTTTGGAGTAACCCAAATGTAATAGAGAACTGATTGCTTCTTTCAATGAGAACTCGCAATGCTCCTGATGTAGTAGTTCCCGGGAAAACTCTGCCAGACTTTGCGCATCATCGTTGCCTGCGTCATCGTCCATCCAATAGTCTCGGTTAATATCTCTTATATCTGTCATAAAAATCCTCCTTATAAATTATTTATAACACCCTTAGTATAATCATATCTGATATCATTGCAATATGAATAAGAAACAAAATGCAGAAAATTTAGAACCACTATTTATCAGGTTACCTAAAGCATTAAAGGATCAGGTACAAGATCTAGCTAAGACCAGGGGTGTCAGCAACGCCTTGCTTGTTGCTTCATTACTTGATCAGGCTATTAACGGTACAACTTCTGAACCCAAAGAATCTTTAAGTACTTGGATTAATAGGCACCATTGATTCACCTTTATATAGAGACGTTACCTATTCCTAAAGGTCGCCCACGTTTCACCCGTTCGGGTCATTCATATACTCCGAAACGTACCAAAGATTATGAGAAGATCATAAAGGCTGTCGCCCAAGATCACGTATCAAAAGGTGATTGCTTCACCATGCCTGTACAAGTCAATGCCAATTTCCATTTTCAAGTACCGAAAAGTTACAGCCAATCAAAAAGAAACGATTGTTTAAATGGGATACTCTTGCCTAAGCCTGACCTAGATAACCTCTTAAAGAGCCTATTAGATGCCTTAAATGGGATTTGTTTTGAGGACGATACACTGGTGCAAAAGATCAGAGCGTCCAAAAAATATGCGGCTAAGAATTTTATTGAGGTTGAAATAAAAAAATGCCCCGCTTTTTAGGGCGGGGCTAAGGCCTATATAGAATAGGCAACGGGGGAATTAATTATCCTTAGTATAATCTGCCAAATGTTTATAAACAATCTCCATTCCTGCACTTGAAATAAACCAAGATTCAACGCCACCATGTAAACATAATCCAGCATTTGCATGATTGCTCTTACTTTCTAGCAAGGTACTGAGATAATAGCTTGATACAAACTGTCCTAAATGCTTTCCTTCTTTTGGGTTGTAAAAGTTTTCAGAACTTGTGTCATAAAATCTTACGATAGGATCGTTTGGAAAGTGTGTATCATCCTCATTCGGATCAATAGTCATGTGCCACATGATGCCACTACCAGCAAATAATTCTTTATCATTCACCTCATAGATTTTGTCTTGCATTACTTATCCTCCTCATTAAGTTTATTAAAACAATCCATCTCCTCTGCTGTTAGACATTCCAAGTGTACAAAGTGCGCCCCATCGCTGAAGTCATCGCTGTATTCTGGATCGTTCTCGTCATACACTTGCATGGTTGTTATGTCCTCGTCTAATGGTATGAGATCGTCACATCTATCGCAAGGAATGGCGCAACACTCAGCGCATTTGTATCCGTCTCGGTACTCAGTGCCTATAACCTCACCATCTTTGTTATAGATCTCGAAATCACCATCAGCCGGCAACCTATTAACAAATAAACCTGAGCCGAATGATGTGTCTCTACGGCACTCAATGCACAGATCTTGCTCGTTCCAACTAGGGGGCAACAATTTTGGATACATTTCTATGGGTTCTTGTACACCATACCAACTAACATAGATACCCTCATCAAGAATAATATCTTTGAGTTCATCTCCCGTCATTGCTTGATACTCACGATACCACTCTAGTTCTAATCTAGTAGTTAGGCCTTGTGTAGGTGCTGACTTTAATTCAAATAACTGATAATCAACGCCATGCCTTGAATGTTTTTCTAATAAATAAATCTTCATTCCTTGCATTTAGTTACCCTCCTCATCAATTCCTAAAGCTTTAACCATGGATTTAATATCACCTTCTGTACTTCGTAGCTCAAAAGACATGAAAGTACAGTAATCCCTAATCAATCCTTTTCCAATTTCCTCAGCAGGAACAAGAGGATAAATAGTTAAAAGCTTTTTACCTTCCTCAGTCCAAAAATTAAGATCAAATAAATCATCGTTGTACTCCACACAAGCCCAAGCATCTTCAGGATACTCCCACTCCTCTGAGTTACAGACTATATTATTAATAGATCTATCGCCTCCGCCCTCATCTTTATACTCACCGTTTAAGATCTTCTGCTCGGCTTCCTCTTTGCTCTTAGCGTAAATGGTTGTGTTAATAACGTTCTGTTCTGTAAAAGTAAAATCGTATTTCATTTAGTTAACCTCCTATGATTGGTAATAATAACCATGCCACTACTACCAACGATACCCATAAGGCAAGGCCGGCAACTCCTGCCAATACGGATGCCCACAAAGGCTCCGCAGGCTCGTTGATATATCTGTTTCTGTTTTTATTTTTCATATATTTAATCCTCCGTTATATTTGCTGTTTCGATCTTTGGATCTCATCAGTTAGGGCAACACACCCTAAGACAGCAGGGCAGGGAGAATACTCCCCACCCTTGGCCCTTGCAGTTATGCCACCTCCCTGATTTCTGCTGTTGCTAATCCCTCGATATAGTCGACCGCTTGCTGTGCCATGCTTGAAGCTTTAACAATCATTTTCTTATCGTTGCTCAATGCTTGTATCCAGTTATTAAGATACTTGGCATGATCCTCCCTAGGTTGATTAGATACCCCTAGTTTAATGCACTGGAAGGCACTGCCTAGCTCGGCTACTAACTCTTCATAGGCGTAGTCCTTCTCGCCAAACTTACCCTTTAGGTTGCGATCTAATCTGGATTTATGGCCAGTCCAATGGGTCAACTCATGCAGTAGCGTACTGTGATAATTTTCTGACGCTGTGCTGGTTGATGTAGCCTTGAACCCTGAGCGGGGTGGCATCTGGATATAATCCTGACTGGGGTAATAACACGCCCTTGCTTCATTGAGTGTATTAATTTGAGCGCCTGACTGCTTAACCCAGTTAGTCACTGCTTCGATCTGCTCGAACTCGTCTTTATTGTCTATGACTTGCTTATACTGGTTAGCAAACTCGCCCTCGACTTGCTCGGCACTAAAGACTGTATATGATTTGATCATAGGAATACTTTTGACTTCCTCTGTCTTTTGATCAGTGACGGTCATTTTCTTATAAAAAATTATCTGGTGGCCTTTTGATCCTTTGATTACCTGACAGCCTTTATCCTGCCATTGCTTATAAGATGCAAAGGCACCACCGCCAGCAGTCCCAAGCATCAATACGTTAACGCCTTGATAGCGTTGTTTGGTTACTGCATTAAACGCCCAGCCCTTGTTATTTTTAGTCATAGGATTAGTCCAGTTAGACCCGCAGGTTTTCATCATCTCCAGAACCTTGTCCGTTACTTCCTGATAAATATCTCGTTTGATTTTAGTAGTCATAATTTAATTTTCCTCCGTTAGTTATAAATTATCTTTTTGCAATCATTAATAAAATGATATCTAATCATAAACATGAAACAATTATTAATTGCAAACTATTTATCTCTAAATATTAATAATGGAATTTAAACCCTTAAGAAACAAGGACTTACGCAAGTACTCGATAGTACCCATAAGGGCTATTAAGTTGTTATCTGCGCAAAAAATCCCGCAAACAGCATTTAATACTTTAGTCGTCTTATGCAGTTACACGGACAGAATCGGCCGCACTTGGGTGAGCCAACAGCGTATTGCTGATGAACTGGGCAAGACAAGGGAGACTATTAACAGGAATTTAAAGAAGCTTAGAGATGTTGGACTTGTTACCCGAGTTAAAAAACAATTTAAAGACCAACCTACAACAACCTATCGGGTTATTTATGAGGAAGGGATTATTACAGAGGAGGACGCGCGGGGAACTCTCAACGCTCGGGAACTGATAGAACTGTCAGAGATGGAGAGAGAGTTATCAGGATGTGACGCTCAGAGTATCACAGAGAATATAGAGGGTGTGACGCCTAAGGATCACAGGGGTAGTGACGCTATAGGATCACACAAACGAGATAAGAACGATATATATATAAATACTATATATAGTGTGACGGACGGAGAAGTTCGGAAGTTCTGCAACATGTTTAAAAACTTTGGGCAAACTTTAGGACAACCTAGAACCTACAACTTAAAAGATGAACAGTTAATGCGCTCATGGATAGCGCAAGGTCTAACCCATGAAGTCTTTTTAAATATCCTTAATGATCACTATAAATATTGCAGAGATAACCGCAGGCCAATCGCTCATACCTTGGCATACTTTAAAAAACCTATAGAAAATAAACTACTAAAGACAGGGACTAACCCCAAGCTCGATAATAAAATCAAAGACTTAGCCCGCAAACTTAAAGCTTAATCAAGATGAGCCCTAAAAAAAGAGACCCCTTGCCCCCTACCCCATC
>Ga0196905_1000662_pt1 | contig 13718 bp, 8 predicted proteins | sample CB_VirMetaG_3_FD_169098 | JGI IMG/M metagenome (GOLD analysis project Ga0196905, IMG submission 169098) | Freshwater to marine saline gradient viral communities from Chesapeake Bay - CB_1508_1S Viral MetaG (v3) (version 3) | ecosystem: Environmental > Aquatic > Marine > Coastal | place: USA... | reverse complement strand
GAGTTACACTCATAAGATTTCTCAAATGAGGCTCAATTAACTAAGTCCGGTGCGTCTACCGATTCCGCCATACTCGCATAAATGGGCACTGCATTTAGTCACAGTTATTTAAGTTATGCGGACTTCAAACGCATAACCCCCCACATAAAAAACTCAAAAAAGATTGAGTTGACTACCTGATTCTACCACATAAGTTGGAGGATGTAAACGGCAGTATTCATTAAAGGTAATCTTCATTTCTTTGTTAGTAAGATTACAGTTTGATGCTGCCGTTGGTACATTCCATTTTGCGGAGAACAGCATTTCCATTGATTCTCTTGTTTCTGGTCTCATTTTAAAAAGTATCGTGTGATAATTTTTGCCGGGAATTTTTCGGCACAAAAATGGAAACTAAAGTGGATTTGCGTATGAGAGAGTCTCTTCATCCACTGTAGCACGGACAAACTCTAACACGTTCATAAACTCTTCCACAGTCTCACAGGTCACTTGCTTTTCTGACCCTTCACTAGAATACAGATACACTGTACGCTTTACAGGGTCCACAACGCAGCGTGAGAGGTACTCGTCTTGCATTCGGTCGTCCGTTGATTACTTAGGTACTATAGGACCTTTTGAGTCTGGTGTCAAGGACTTTTAATTGGCGGTTAAGTATCTGAAAATAAGAGATCCTGATCCACCATTACCACCATTTCCACCTAGGGATCCACCCCCACCACCTTGACCACTATTTGCTGGACCGTTTCCACCACTTCTATTTGGTCTTCCCCCAGTTCCTCCAGCACCTTTTGTGGGTATACCTGGCCAACCAGTTGAAACTGCAGGTCCACCAGCACCACCTACTGGGCCAGGTTGACCAGGTCCATTGGTTGAACCTCCACCTCCACCAAAAACGGATGGAAGAGATGAACCACCATTACCGCCAGGTCGAAATCCTGGTCCTCCAGAATATGTTGCGCCACCAGCTGCAGCACCACCACCACCACCTGCGCCTTGTCCTAATGGTTGAAATGTACCAGGTGAACCAGTTTCTAGGTTTCCTCCCCCACCAGCACCAACACGATATGGAGTACCACCATTAGTAAAACCAGTGTTGGATCCAGTAATATTGGGTCCAAAGCCGGGTTGACCTGAACTTGGACTGGATCCTCCAGCTCCACCAGCACCAATTGTAACTGGCCACGTTATACTTCCTGGTCCTACTGATAGTGAAAGTTGCAAAACTCTTCCTCCGCCGCCACCACCAGCAGCACCCGAACCACCAGGATTACCACCGCCTCCACCGCCACCACCAACTAGCCATGATTGAATGGTGACAGAACCTGTACATTTCCCAGTAATAACTAATGATCCGGGACTATTAAAAATGTGATATGTATAACCATCCGGAGAAACTATTTTTGCTCCTCCCGTAGCGGTAAGACGATTTGCCTTTCCTCGCAAGTCATTCATAGAAATTTGAGTTCCGGGAGTCAAAAAAGTAGGACCCGCCAGACACCTTACTAGGGCATCATCTAAAGATATTGTTGAAGTTGATGGAAATCCCAACTCAACATTAACGTCACTCAGTGAAATAGTTCCAGTTGGTAGTACCATTGAATTAATCCACTCCTCTTAAATAATTTATTTGAGATTGTTGTTCTTTAATAGCCTCTATCAAAAGTGCGATTAAATTTGGATATGCAATTGATTTTAACCCATCTTCATCAGTATCAATAACTTCTGGAATAATTTCTTCGACTTCTTGAGCGATTAATCCAATCTGACGTGGATTTCCCTCTATATCTCTACGATTATACTCTACTCCACGAAGTTTTAATAATTTATCTAAAGAATTTGGAATTGAATTAATATTATCTTTTAATGTAAAATCAGAATATGCAGTTACATTTCCACCAACCGCTAAATTTCCATTTGTTGAGTTAAAAGAAAACGCAGTTGCTGTTGATCTTATATAAGGTGTTACTGGTGATCCTGCAGTTGTAACCATTACTGGGTATAAAACCGTAAGACTTGTGGTATTAGTTGCATCGATTAGGGTAGATGGGCCTGCAGGACCTTGAGTTCCTTGAGTTCCTTGAGCTCCTTGAACTCCGGTGTCACCAGTTGGACCAGTTGGACCAACTGGACCAGTTGGTCCTGCAACACCAGCGGATCCTGCTGGTCCTATAGAACCCTGAGCGCCTTGTGCTCCATTAAATCCAGATCCAGCAATACCCTGAGTTCCTTGAACCCCTTGGCTACCAGTTCCATCAAAACCTTGTGTACCTTGAGCTCCTTGATTACCTGTTCCAGAAATACCTTGAGTTCCTTGAGCACCTTGGGTGCCCGTCGTTCCTTGAAGACCTTGATTACCTTGAAGGCCTTGTAATCCTTGATTGCCCTGAGTTCCTTGACCAGCATTTTGGCCAGCAATACCTTGGTTACCTTGAAGTCCTTGGAGACCTTGATTACCCTGAAGACCCTGATTACCTTGGTTTCCTAAGAGTCCTTGATTACCTTGAAGTCCTTGGTTACCTTGAGTTCCTTGCGTTCCTTGACCAGCATTTTGACCAGCAATACCTTGATTACCCTGTAGACCTTGAATACCTTGGTTTCCTTGGAATCCTTGATTGCCTTGATTACCTTGATTACCTTGGAGTCCTTGGTTTCCTTGAAGTCCTTGGTTTCCTTGCGTTCCTTGGCCAGCATTTTGACCAGCAATACCTTGATTACCCTGTAGACCTTGAATACCTTGGTTTCCTTGGAATCCTTGATTGCCTTGATTGCCCTGAAGTCCTTGATTTCCCTGATTACCCTGAACACCTTGATTGCCCTGAGTTCCTTGGCCAGCATTTTGACCAGCAATACCTTGGGTTCCTTGAAGTCCTTGAAGACCTTGATTGCCTTGGTTTCCTTGAAGTCCTTGGTTTCCTTGTAGTCCTTGATTACCTTGAAGTCCTTGATTACCTTGAAGTCCTTGGTTTCCCTGCGTTCCTTGTCCGGCATTTTGACCAGCAATACCTTGATTACCCTGTAGACCTTGAATACCTTGGTTTCCTAGGAAACCTTGATTGCCTTGATTGCCCTGAAGTCCTTGATTGCCTTGGAGTCCTTGATTGCCTTGGAGTCCTTGATTGCCTTGAGTTCCTTGGCCAGCATTTTGACCAGCAATACCTTGATTACCCTGAAGACCTTGATTTCCTTGGTTTCCTTGCAGTCCTTGGTTTCCTTGATTACCTTGGAGTCCTTGGTTTCCTTGATTACCTTGGAGTCCTTGGTTTCCTTGATTACCTTGGAGTCCTTGGTTGCCTTGAAGACCTTGGTTTCCTTGTAGTCCTTGGTTGCCTTGAAGACCTTGAGTTCCTTGGCCAGCATTTTGACCAGCAATACCTTGATTACCCTGAAGTCCTTGGAGACCTTGATTTCCTTGGAATCCTTGATTACTTATACCCTGAGCACCTTGATTACCTTGCAGTCCTTGATTACCTTGGAGTCCTTGGTTACCTTGGAGTCCTTGAGTTCCTTGGCCAGCATTTTGGCCAGCAATACCTTGATTGCCCTGAAGTCCTTGGAGACCTTGGTTACCCTGAAGACCTTGATTGCCCTGAAGACCTTGGGTTCCTTGAGTTCCTTGAACACCTTGAATTCCTTGAATTCCTTGAGTTCCTTGTCCAGCATTTTGGCCAGCAACACCTTGGTTTCCTTGTAGTCCTTGGTTTCCTTGCAGTCCTTGATTACCTTGCAGTCCTTGATTTCCTTGGAGTCCTTGATTTCCTTGGAGTCCTTGATTTCCTTGGAGTCCTTGAATTCCTTGGGTTCCTTGACCAGCATTTTGACCAGCAACACCTTGGTTACCTTGAAGTCCTTGGAGACCTTGATTACCTTGAGGTCCTTGAATACCTTGATTACTTATACCTTGGGCACCTTGATTGCCCTGAAGTCCTTGGAGACCTTGAGTTCCTTGACCAGCGTTTTCTCCAGAAACACCTTGATTACCCTGAAGTCCTTGTAGTCCTTGATTGCCTTGTAGTCCTTGGTTTCCTTGTAGTCCTTGGTTTCCTTGTAGTCCTTGGTTTCCTTGATTACTTAATCCCTGATTACCCTGAAGACCTTGATTGCCCTGAGTTCCTTGAAGTCCTTGATTACCTTGTAATCCTTGAACACCTTGAGTTCCTTGAGTTCCTTGTCCAGCATTTTGGCCAGCAACACCTTGATTACCTTGAAGTCCTTGGTTTCCTTGGTTTCCTTGATTTCCTTGGTTACCCTGAACACCTTGAGTTCCTTGAGTTCCTTGAGTTCCTTGAAGACCTTGGTTGCCTTGTGATCCTTGGTTTCCTTGAAGTCCTTGGTTGCCTTGGAGACCTTGGTTTCCTTGGTTGCCTTGGTTTCCTTGATTACCCTGAAGACCTTGATTACCTTGGTTTCCTTGGAGACCTTGGTTGCCCTGAAGACCTTGATTGCCTTGAAGTCCTTGAAGACCTTGATTGCCTTGGTTTCCTTGAAGTCCTTGATTACCTTGAAGTCCTTGGTTTCCTTGTAGTCCTTGATTACCTTGAAGTCCTTGGTTTCCTTGGAGACCTTGGTTGCCCTGAAGACCTTGATTGCCTTGTAGTCCTTGGTTTCCTTGGAGACCTTGGTTGCCCTGAAGACCTTGATTGCCTTGTAGTCCTTGGTTTCCTTGAGTTCCCTGAATTCCTTGAGATCCTTGACCAGCATTCTGACCAGCAATACCTTGGTTTCCTTGAAGTCCTTGAAGACCTTGATTACCTTGAATCCCCTGAAGACCTTGATTACCTTGAAGTCCTTGAAGACCTTGATTACCTTGAACTCCTTGATTGCCTTGGGTTCCTTGAACACCTTGGTTGCTTAATCCTTGGTTTCCTTGGAGACCTTGGTTTCCTTGAAGTCCTTGAATACCTTGGTTTCCTTGAAGTCCTTGATTGCCCTGGAGACCTTGGTTACCTTGAAGACCTTGATTTCCTTGAAGACCTTGATTTCCTTGCAGTCCTTGATTACCTTGTAAACCCTGTAGACCTTGATTACCTTGGTTTCCTTGATTACCCTGGAGACCTTGATTACCTTGATTACCCTGGAGACCTTGATTACCTTGGAGACCTTGAGTTCCTTGAGATCCTTGATTACCACCTTGACCAGCAATACCTTGAGTTCCTTGAAGTCCTTGAGTACCCTGACTCCCCTGAACACCTTGATTTCCCTGATTTCCCTGAACTCCCTGATTACTTAATCCCTGTAGACCTTGACTACCTTGAAGACCTTGAAGACCTTGATTACCTTGGACACCTTGATTACTTAATCCTTGGACACCTTGACTACCTTGAAGACCTTGATTTCCTTGGAGGCCCTGGAGACCTTGGAGTCCTTGATTGCCTTGAAGTCCTTGAGCTCCTTGAAGTCCTTGGGTTCCTTGAGTTCCTTGAAAGTCACTTAAAGGACCTTGAAGACCTTGAACACCCTGAATTCCCTGAGTTGCAACATCTAAAGATGGAACCCAAAATCTTTCGCCTTCATATCCATCTGCAGCAATAAGTACATAATGATCTACAGGAACAGTTTGTCCAGGAGTAAATGGATTAGTACCAACTGAAGAAACCCCAACATTTGGATCTCCCAAATCTGGTTCAGAATCACCAACTGTTAAGTACCTATATCTATCATTTGTTAATTTGGATTGTGGTGTTTTTTTATAACGACCAGAAATATACTTCGCCATACTCAAACGGTACTATTTTCAAGAATGCTACAAATAAATTCCATTTGAAGTGGTGCAACTTTTCCACCACCGACGTATGTATGAGCAATTCCAACAACTACTCCAGAATTAGTAACAAATGTCTTTGATGTTCCAACATCACCTATGATAGAATCAATTACAAATGATTGTTGTGGCGATGGAAAAATTGTAGTTGTAATTCCAGATACAGAACCACAAGTAAATGCAAGTCCACTCATAGTAATTTCGTCACCAACATTGAAATTGTGACTATCGAGTGTAGTTACCGTAGTTATTCCTGTGGTATTATCATATAAGCAATTCGAAACTGAAACAATACCAACTTGTTGACCTTCAATTACAATCGAATCTGATATCAATGCTGTTCTTTCTAAAACTAATCTACCATCAATCATAATCAAAGAATCATTTGGAGGAACTTCTCCTCCTTTAATAATTCTAATATTTCTAGTATTGCCAGTAGTCTTTGAAGCAACGCTTTTTCTTCTATGAGTAAAAGTTATTGTGGGATAGGTATTAACTCCGACGTTAGATACTTGAGCATACAGAAGAATAGCAGACACACCAACAGGAGTTGTATATACAGTTTGTTCTCCTGGTGCAACTGGAACAGCAATAGTAATAAATTTATTTAGTGGTGCGATTGCCATATTATCTCAACGCGAGTATTAATGGTGTAACTTCTGCTTGTATTGATCTGCTAAAATCTCTTCCCCTAATAGATGAAGTTGTTTGATCTATCTGAATTCCAGGCCCAATATCAAAATTACCCTTTTGGTCAGAACTTGTAAACGGAATTTGTGCTCCGTCTAAAGCAACAACTTCATTTTCTTTAATTGGAACAGCACCTTGAAATGGTGTTGAGGTATTTATATCTGTACCAGTACCAATGTATTCAAAGGAATGTGAACTAGTGATAATTTTACTGATTCTTCTTAATTCGCATTCATCATTCTCAAAAAGTTCAAATGGAATAAATTCATTAAAAGTTACTGTAGTTACACCTACTGTGTTTCCACTAGTTCTCGAATTTGGTAATTTTGGACTTGATGCTGGATTAATAGCAGTATTAATAATATCAAATAGAGTATCAATAGAACTTTTTACATTAGCACAAGAATTTGGATCAGTATTACTTCCAGTAGAAGGATCAGCGACAATACTGAGATCTTTTATTTGATTAAAAGTATTTAATCCATTATAATTTATCTTTGTTACAGTAACATTGTTTATAACTTCTTTTGCAATGTCTCTTGCATTTGTAAAAGTTTCTATGGATTGAACTTCTTCACCGCTCAAATAAGGATTATCAACATAAATTTTTGCAGCATCATAAGTAAAATCATTTCCACCAAACTGCAAATTATAAGCAATGGAAGTCAATACCAATTTAACGTCTTCTACACATCTCTGATTACCAGTAGGAACTGTAAATGATGGATTTGCAGATAACATTCTTTCCACAGACTCACTGGCAATAAAATCTAAATTTTTCATTATCAAAGATACTGCATCAGCATATCTGCCATCAGGTTCTGTTGGATCTGTTGTTTCGGATATTGTATAATATATCGGTGACATAACTGCAGTTGCCAAACCGGTATTTCCATCAATATCAACAACTATATTTTGTGTTGGTAGATAATTTCTACCATTACTTATGATATCTATTTCAGTAAGTTGACCAGAATCATTTACATTTGCCAATGCTTGAGCAATAATTCCTTGTGGACCTTTTGGCAAAACTGTTCCATCCTCATCTCTAATAGTAACATTTGGCGGAGAAACAGGATCAAATCCAGATCCACTATTTAAAATTTTTATCGATGTCAATTCTCTTAATGGTTCAGTAATTTTTCCAGTACCAACCGCATCTGGGTAATTATCCAAATTAATCTTAAACCATAAAGCCTGACTATCATATGGTCTTCTTGGTCTATTTTGATTGTCGGAAATAGAAGTAAATTTTATAATATCCTGTTCAGGTAATGTATCCGCAAAAACTCTACCTGAAAATTCAGTTCTACCTAATCCTACAGCGACAAGTCCAAAGTTTCCAAAAGAAGAATTTGAGTTTGTAATACTGCAAGATCCGCCAGTATCACAATAAATGCCAATATCACAACCAATAGTAAATATAGAAACTAACTGAGCATAACCACTATTTGTGATAGAAACTCCAATTCCGCCTTCATTATATTGAGTAAAGGAATCGCAAACCATTGATTTTAAATCTGCACCAATTGTAGATGCAGTTGCATTATCTCCATCAATTTTCATACCAATACTTTTACTCATAAAGTTGGTACAATTTCTTATGTAAGGAGACCTCCACCTTCCAGTTTCACCTTCAGTTGCTGGTCCAGGAGCAATGTATCCGGTAACAGCATACTTTGAAGGATCTGACGGGGGAAATGCAACTGCACCAGTCCCAGTATGATCAACAGAAATATTAGATCCAGCAAAATTTAGATTCTCTACTAAACATCCTCTTCTTACATGAAGAACATCCTTTGTTGGATTATTTGGAACGATTGTTACAAGTCTTAAGTCTTGACCCGAAATTGATACATCAGTACGTAAACCAATAGGGTTATTCTCAAAATATACTCCAGAACGAACAAAAATAGTATCCCCTGCTTGAGCAACTGATGCAGCTGCACCGACTGTCGCTTTAGCATCACCTTCAAGTAGTCCACTATTAGAATCATTTCCATTCATAGTGACCCAAATAGCTCTTTTTGTTTGAACTCCTGGAGGTCTCCATGACACCCCAGTTCCAACAGATGATAAACGATAATCTTCTTTACCTACTGCAGAATTTCCATTCGAATCAATTAAAGATCCCTTTAACTCTATAGATTGATTAAAATAAGAAGTTCCTCCAATACTTAAGTTTCCTTCTATTGTTACAGATTCTGTAAATGAATTGTATTTAATACCATCATCAACTCTTAAAGTTTCTCCACTAGTTGAAGTTGAATTTTGAACAAAAGGTATATAATAATTTTGATCTATCTCAGTCTGAATCGTATCAATTGTATTAGAAAGAGTTGCTACACCAGCATTTACGGCATAAGTTGCTACGTTTGCACTAGTTGCTACACCAGCATTTACGGCATAAGTTGCTACGTTTGCTAAATTTGCATTAGTTGCTACACCAGCATTTACGGCATAAGTTGCTACGTTTGCTAAATTTGCATTAGTTGCTACACCAGCATTTACGGCATAAGTTGCTACGTTTGCTAAATTTGCATTAGTTGCATTAGTTGCTAATCCAGAAACATTGGAATAATTCGCATAAAGTGAGGTAGAAATAGTTCCTGTTGTAAATCCACTAATAACTAAATTGGCATCAATAAAAGTAGATCCTGAAATAGTTGTTATTCCAGATACTCTTAGATTGCCATTTAATTCAGTATTTCCCTTTACAGTTAAAATTGAAGAAACATTATCTGTACCTATACCTACTTTAGAATCTCTATAAATTGCAGATCCAGCACCAATTCCAATAGAAGACCACCTATCAGAAATATAAACACTCGCCACACTTGTGGATCCAGCAGAAATTTCTGCTTTTACTAAATCATTTGGATCGCTTCCATCATAAAAATTTATCCTAGATACCTTACCTTTTAAAATTCCTTCGTCTAAAATTTCAATTGATTGTAAACTAATCGTTGATGCAACACTTACTTCAGACCATCTAACTCCATCAGCATATGATACAAGAACTTGTCCCGGAGATCCAGTAGAGGATACGTTATCATATAAAAATTGATTTAAATAAATGTCAGTAAATATTCCACTAATTGAATATAAACCATCTAATGCAGCATTAGATAAATCAATCGGTTCACCTAAAGTTGTATATCTCTTTAAATACTCATAGTCAGTACCCTCAATAGTTATAGAATTCCAAATATATTGGTCTCCTGAAGGTAAAGTTTCTATGATTTGTGGCATTTTTTTTTAATCCTCTGTCTTTATATCATAATGATACCCAGCAATGGATCTTTGCGAATTATCCCCAGGATAATCCTCAATTGTTCCTTTATATTCTACTACTAATTTTTCCGTATCTATTCTTTCCGCCATAATATAATAAAAACAATCAATTAACATACCACCTTTTGATTGTAAATAAATTTTCGAATCATCCCACCGTTTTACAATAACATCTTGATGAGCACCAATAGGAGTTAAATTAACTGTTATTGTATTAATATCTATAAGACCTTTCCAATATTGTGGTAGTTGAATTTCAGTTTGATTTTTAACTCTTCCTCTAATATAAACTGCTGCTTCAGGCCCCTCAACACAAGTATGGGTAAGTCTCCACCCTTCTTTTGTTGGATGAGGAATATCAAAGTTTTTCTTTCTAGATAAAATATGTCCTCCACACTGAGATTTTACTTCACCAGCGGCAGTAATATTACCTTTAGCAACTACATCAGATCCTACTATTACATCTTGCCTAATTACAATGTCATCCCTAAAATCCGCCTTTTCTACAACAGATAATTTATCTTTGATTCTTGTATAACCATAGATATCAACATCACCAATAAACATTGCTGCTGCTTCAGTAGGTGTTACTTTTCTTCCAGGTTTTTTTGGAAGTGAGCACTCTGAAGGGTTTGTAATATGCGAATCTGCACGTACAACTAAAGAATAAGGATGAGCAAGTTCTTGTTCATATTTTTCCGCACCAATTCCACTAACTCCACATGGATTTATTTGCCATTTTGGTGTGAATTTTATTTTTCCATCACAAATTAAGGGAACAGGAGAATCTGTATTCTTAACTGGCCCAACCATCAAAGCAGCCTCTACATTAGAAAATGTAGAGTCTTTTCCAATGACAGTGGGACTTTGCAAATAACTTGCACCTCTAATACAAAAATCTCCTCTGCCTAACAACTCCGGTTTTGAAGGATCCTTTGTTACATGGAGTTGGTTATGTGTTAATATCTTATCAAAACTTGCCATATTGTTCTACAAATTCAGTGGAAATACTTTATTTAGGATTGAAGGAGAAATGGATAAATCTGGTGGTTTAAGATTTGATGCTGCAGTTAAACTCTGCATATCACCAGTGTACATTTTTAATATATTCATAGCAGTCATTTGCATAGACCCATCAGTAAAGATTGACATTTTTTCATTGCCATTAATATTTACAGACTTCCCCTCAATATTTACTCCCTCTTTTCCATTAATATTGACAAAACCATTAGAAGGATCAGAACCGTATGCTTGAATATCAATATTTTCTGCTTCCATTCTAATTCTTCCACGAGTAGAGATTACAATATCTCCACTCGCAGCATCTAACCAGAATGCAGGTTGACCTTTTGGTATATTATCTCCACATTTAACTTGATATCTTCCACGACATCTAGAAGTAATCCACCCCTTTCTTCCTCCAGTTTGGTCAATCGTGATATATTCAAGACCACCCTGACCTTGAATCATCACAGATGAAATTACTTGGTCTTTATGAATATGACCAAACCTTAGATTTCCATCTTTAGTGTTGATATCTTTTGTTTCGTAATTAATTGATTTTGCCATTTATCTTGGTACTCTATCAAATTCTTTTTTAGGAGGAATAATTCCAACACAATCTACAACAGAAATAAGTTCAATTCCTGGCGGAACTTCCAAGAGATCTTGCTCATTTATAACTCTAGTCACATTTAATATTGGTTTAATTATAGCATTGAATCCTGTTGCGGACTCTACTACAATTTCTGGTAAGTCCACAAATCCACATCCTTTAGATATTAAATTAACTTTAACAATCTCTCCTCTTTGATTAATTATGGGTTCTAAAAGTGATCCATTATCCGGAGTTATTTTTATGGTATCTCCTTGTTTATAATTAAATCCTGGATCGTCAATAACCACATCATCTAAACATATAATAACTCTATATGTAGGCGGAGAAACTGGTGTATTTGGAGTTGGTGTTAATGGTTTTCCTGGTACTCCTGAACCAGGAACACCAGGAACACCAGGAACACCAGGAACACCAGGAACACCAGGAACACCAGGAACACCAGGAACACCAGGAACAGTTGGTGGAATTAAAGGATCTCCTGGTTGGAAATCATCAGGAACATCCACTGGAGTACTATAAGGAGGATTCCAGGTATCTCCGGGTCCTAAACCAGGAGGTTGACGATCATCTGGAACTGTATAATAATTTCCTGCTTTTGTTTTTACATATCCTTCATCTGCTTCTTTCCAAACTCTACCATTACCACCCAAACTTCCATCAAAATTATTTAAATAACCATCACCGGGAGCATCTACATAAACATTATCTAATTCAAGAAGATCATCGCCACTAATAGCATCTTTTTTTCCAGAAGGTCTCATTCTGGCTTTTACTGAACTTCCACTTCCCTTTCCACACTCATCATCTAAAACTGCCATTGGTGGTGACTTATAATTTTTTCCTGGATTTACAATATCAAATGCAATCACGCTGCTTGAAATTGGACTAATTACTGCATTAGCCATTGCACCCACACCACCGCCACCAAAAAATTGGACTTTAGGAGGACCACAAGGTTGAGGTTCTGTAGGACATAATAAAGATGAAAAAGCAGTATCGCTAATTAGATCTTTTTGTGGTTTAAGTTCTAATACCTCTTCTAGATTAAGTTGTCTTTGAAGTCCGTTTTTATCCTGAAAGTAAAATACCTTATCAGTATCATGATATTCAACCAAACCAGAGTATACGACTTTTGCCTGTGCTTTAGTTACATTATCGACACGAACTCCATCAGTATCATAAAATGATACTCTAATTGCTCTATCTGGTACTTTAGATGATTTTTTTGCTGCCATAATTAATAAAACGAAATTCTACCTTCTGCGATATCTTTTTTAATTAAATCTCTTTCCTGCTGTGCTGCTTCCTGTGTTTCTGTGTTAGATTGACCAACTTCAAGTTTATCTGTCGATTGAGCAACATTAGAAAGAGGTTGACCTTCTGCCTTACCTTCACTAAGACCTTCAGATGTGTTTAGAGAATCGCCAACAACATTCTTGTCTCCATCAGAAGGTGATTTATTACCTCCAGGAACAGGAGCAGAAGTATCTCCACCAGGAACAGCTGGTCCAGCAAGATTCAACTCATTATATTCTGGACAAGATTTTTCTTCATCGCATTTAAAGAATTCTAAAATTCCAGTCACCATATCTAAAGCATTAAAAATGTTACTTGCAACAGAAGAAATTGCCCCACCAATTCCCTGAGTAAACGCAAGAATTGGTTTTAATACAGCATCAATTCCTTTTGTAATGTCACCAAAAGTTTTATTTAAAAACCCAGAAATCAAATCCTCAGTTGCACACAAAGGACCATTAATTGCTTTATCTAGAAGGTTTTTAAGTAAATCTTTCATTAAAGAAGCAAGTTTTCTTCCAATTTTTTGAAAAATACAATTAAGACCCTCTAATCCTTTTTCTACAATCGAAGTAAACCCAGGAACTTCTCCCGGAAATAAAAATCCTTGAACTTGCTGTACACCATCCGAAATTTTATTTTGCACATATGACATAACATTTCCCATGATAGAACTCATAAATGCAGAAATAAAACTACTTGCTTTATCAATTAAACCATTTACTTGGCCAACTATCGAATCTGCAAATGCAGTTACTTCTCCTGCATATTTTTTGATTTTTTCGACTTCATTTAAAAGATTTTTAATAACTCTCTGTATTCCTTTCAATTCCGAATTTTTCTTTTTACATGAACTTATGAGAGGTCTTAAAATCTTTTTATCTTCGTCCTGCATTAAATATGATTTAACAGGATCAAGATGTAAAGAATCAAAAGTATAAAGTGGAAAATTCGATGGTCCAGGAACACTACCAAGATTTAACTTACTAACTGTTCTAAAATCTGGAAGTTTTGCTAGATTTGGATTATTAAATGTAGAATCGTATAATTGGTATCCAAGAGTAC
>Ga0196905_1000660_pt1 | contig 13750 bp, 14 predicted proteins | sample CB_VirMetaG_3_FD_169098 | JGI IMG/M metagenome (GOLD analysis project Ga0196905, IMG submission 169098) | Freshwater to marine saline gradient viral communities from Chesapeake Bay - CB_1508_1S Viral MetaG (v3) (version 3) | ecosystem: Environmental > Aquatic > Marine > Coastal | place: USA... | reverse complement strand
GGAGAACTCTACAATCATCCACTTGCCCCACGACATAGCAGCAGCGCATATTCCCGCAGGTTAGCCAAATGGAACCACCAAAACTGGAAAAGATGGTTACACCATACGGTTTCCGCTGGTACGTTACTTATGCCGGGATGGTAAAAGAGTATAAACACGACTGGGCGGCGGAATGGCACTACCGCCAGGCTTGTGAGTTTTACTTAGCCACGCGACGCAGTGACTTTTAGATCGCCGTTATAACGTCCAGTTTGAGCGTATGTTCGCTCAGGTTTCCCGGCGATGGCGTGAAATACCATTTGACCGATCTTCATTCCAGGCCATAGCTTGACGGGATGTTTTTGACGTGCGTTTTGCAGCTCTAGCGTCAAGACCGAACCATTCCAGCCAGGGTCACAGTATCCAGCCAGCAGATGCTCTAACCCTTCGCGTGCTCGGGATGATTTGAGCACAAACTGTGCGGCGATGTGATCAGGCAGATTGAAAACCTCCTGTGTCTGCGCCAAGCAAAACCAACCCGGATACAGAAGGAACGGTGAATCCTCCGAGCACTCAGAAATGTCAAGCGGTTGTAGCTCAGGCGTATCGTCTACCTCAACCATCAACGTATCGCCCAAAAGCACATCAAGGCTGGCAGGATTCTGCAGCTCAGGGTTATACGGCACCACCATCAAAGACTGAGTACACAACCTGGCGATCTCGTGGTCAGGAATGATCATCAATAATCCCAGCGGGCTTTAGGGCGACCACGGCGCATCCCTAGATGGACAAAGCCTTTTGGCGCACCATAGCCTACGCTATAAGGCCAGTTCTTGTCACACCAAGCCTGAACTTTGTAGATGTCCTCGCCTCTAACGTAAAAGTCAACCGCGCCGACATCCTGATCATTGAAAAGATGCTCGCTACTGCTAGCACCGCCAACCATCCGATTGATCGCAGCAGGGCGATAACCGCTAGTAATGATGATCGGTTTACCGCCAAATTGCGCTCGTACCTTTTCCAAAAACTCAGCCAGTTCTGCTGCAGTCTTGATCTGATAGTCAGCAGCAAACCGCCGCTCCTCTTTATACAGTGCAAACTCACCAATGGCGATATGCGGTGTCAGTCTGGCATCAAACGGTGAGGTAGGACGCAACTTTAATGCAGACTGCTGCTTAGGCTGCCCGCCAGTAAAAAGCGCAACTTCATCTTTCCGTCGATTAACAAGCCCTTCGAGCACTTTGCTGCCAGCTTTATTCCAACGCGGCAGCTCCTCGATCACAATCTTGTTGGCATTCTCGCCAGCCAATAAACGCTTACGCAGCGTCGATTCCTCTATCGCACCAAGCCCGACGTTGTAAGCAAAGCTAATAATGGCAGCCTGCTGCTCAGGTCGCCATTTCTTTGCCATTGGCAGCAGCGTGAAAACGCCAGGCGCAAACAGGTGCTCGACCTCGTTTTGCAGCATCTCGTCTGCCATCTGCTGCGTGATCTTGTCGCCCATGCGAACAGGACCATCAATCAGCCTGGTAGACCCATAACCGATAGTCGGCACACCAGCAGGACAGTGGTAAGCCTCAAGCCTGCAGCCTTCCCACTTTTTAATGATCTTCAGGCTTGGTGCTAACCATGCAGGCGACAGGGTTTGCTTTGGTAGCGGATCCGCGCGATACAGCTCACCAAACTGCGCCAGCACATCAGCAGATAGTTGTTCCTGCAACCAGTCCCAGGCTGCTAACTGATGCGGTAGCAGCTTGAAATGCTTTGCGGCATCACGCAGTTGAATCGTGCTCATTGATCAAGCCAAGGTGCTTTAATTTGCATGGCGCCACCTAACTTCCGGCTTTCGCCAGTTTGTAGCTCATCGTTAGGCAGTTCATGCACCACAACAGGTGTTGGTGTTACTGGCTGATCCGCTAACCAGTCAGCTTCTGCGCGATCCAGTCTCGGCCCTAGCGTTTTCTCAAACTTGTAATCCTGCGCCGCTTTACGCAGGTGATCACGCCAAGTTTTCTGACCGAACCGCGCTAGCCATACGGTGTCAGCCTTCAGCGCTTTGGGAAAACAACTTTCAGTGCCTTGAGGATCAGTTGCACCCAGGAGTTTTCTTTAATGGGCAGCAGGGTAATGATTTCAGAGCCTGCAGCGATGACGATGGCGATGACTGCAGCGGTGGTGGGATCCATGATTGAATCGCGTTTGGCTTCAGTGTAGAGAGTTACCGGCTTTTGCCGATTGACATTTCAATGTATCTCACACGCCCCTCAAGATCAGACAAACGCTCTTTGCTGTCGTTTTTTAGTTCTTGGATGTCAGCGGCAACAGTACTGACTGATTGATCCAGCTTTGCGACTTGCATAAAAAGACCGGCTAAACCAACCACGGCAGCGGTTAGCAAAGCCGGAATCATTTGGTTAAACGGACTTTCAGGTGGCTTGGCGGTGATAACTGCCTCTTCTTGATGATCCATTGCGAGGCATGTTGCTGACCTTATATCTATGCTACCGACCTTGCCCGACTAGCTTTTTCTTTCCGCGACGCCGTGGGCGACTGTGCTGCCCGTAACCCTGAGAAGTTGTTTTCGGGCGACCGGCTTGGTGTTCCAGTCGCCCGGTGCCGGTTTTAGCTTTTACAGCCACGCTTAAATATAGAAAGCTGTAGCAACTTTACTGCGGTTTACCAGACTGTCGCCATCAAGCCCAGGGCACACCAGCGGACTTGGTAGGTGCCAGCTTTTCGCTGATCTGCGCGTCAAGGGCAGACTCGATCTCGGCAATCTTTTCATCGCCGAAGTGTGTTTTCACCCAGCCGACCACGGTTTCCTCGGTCAGTTCCGCGTAGGGAATGCCGGTCCCCTTTGCAGGTGCCTCAAGGCCGATTGAGCCATAGGCGCCAGCTTGCTCGCCATCGCGGAAGTGCGTCACGGTGTAATGCACCATGAACACCGTTCCTATCGCATCAAGCTTTCTCTCCATATTGGCGACCTTCCACACAGTGAAGGGGAAGTCGATGCCAGGTGCGGGGTTGGTGTCAGGCATGATCAGGTGCCGATGAATTAAGGCTAAGAGTGGTGCAACCTGTTGAGTAGGCCGGTTGCCCGCCTAGTGAAGGTGACTACTGGTTACGGACAAATGCTCATATTTACGAACGTGTTCGTAAGTTTTACGAACGTGCTCGTAACCAGTAGAGAGTAGGACTACACGCCCTTGAGAGCTGCTACTTCAGCTTCCAAAGTTTCGATGCGGAGTTGCGCTTCCTGCAGAGCCTTGATAGCCATCCACATCATTTGTTGATCTTTGACGCCGAGTTTTTCCGGTTGATCTTCTGTCGCCTCTTGGAAGACGGTGATGACTTCCGGGCAGCTTTCGGCAACCTGTTGAGCAATAACACCCATGTTTAGATCAGCATCATCAGGCTGATCCTTGTAGTGGAAGTTAACGATCTCCCACGCTTTCAGGCAATCCCAAGTGCCAGCAGCAGGCGCAATGTCTTTCTTTGCGTTGCGGTCGGATAGGTTGACGTTGTTGGCGCTGAAGTTGGCGAGGCCGCCGTTCGACCTAATAGTGGCTCGCTGACCGACTGAATCAGTGCAGTAGAGGAAATAATTTGCAGTGTTATTCGGCGCAGCGCTGGTAAGATAAATGCCCATTCCGTATGGGTCAGTGGCATCGCTGTGTGTTACGTTGAAAGCATCCGAACCTCCAACGTCTGATCGTATTTCGTGATATGTGCCGACGGAATTGGTGTAAGTTCCTGTATTGCTAATTTTCGCAAAGCCATTATTGCTAATCCTCATCCGCTCCGTCGGGCTGCCTGCTCCGTCCGCAGTAGTGGAGAACACTAAACGCCCCGGCATGTCGTTGGCGCCAGGTGTGCCGTCTATTTCGGCAATTATATTTGCTGCTTGAACTAGCTTGCTGCCATCAGCCCCTTGAAAACTTATCCCACCAACCTGATCGCCTGACTGAACAATGGTATTTCCATTAAGAGAACCTGATCGACTTTTACCAAGTATCAGAATAGACGCACCACCATCATTTTCATTTTTAACGATTGAAGCTCGTCCTGTTGCCGCTGACGTGCCTTCAATCTCAAGCACGCAAGCCACGCCGCTCGCTTGCCCGAAGAAGTTGTCACGCGCAGTAGACGTGTTAACTAACAACCTGCCGGAGCTGTCGATGCGGGCGCGTTCGGTGGAGTCAACAAACCATGCGTGGCCTAAATAACCTCGATATTCAAGGTATGTATTTGCTGTCCCGCCTGCTTGAAGCCGTATAGAATCACTGTTAATAGTTCCTGCTTGAATGCCAATATTTGACAAACTAGAGGACGGTTTGACCTCAAGGGCGGAGCCAGGACTCGTAGTGCCAATCCCTACCAGCCCTGTGTCAGTTACGGTCATCCTGACCGTTGATGTAGTGCCGTCGATAAAAGCTAGTTTCTTGTCGTCAACGGCAGTGGCATCAACAGCGACTTTCCATGTCTGTGTGCTGTTTCTATTTCTAAGCGCCAAGGCAGCACCTAACGCTGCTGACTCTTGGAGAGTCAAAAGACTCGAATCCTGAACACTCGAAGTCCCCAGACCCACACTACCATTCGTAGCTTGAATGTAAAGGCTATTACTTGGTGCAGAACCAGCGAAGTAAACACTAGGTGAACCTTCAGTACCACCACCGATGTGCTTCAATTCGCCGGTTGATGTGATGCGGAGGTGTTCTGTCCCACTAGTCGAGATGGCTAATAGGTCTGCGCCGGGGGAGTAGATGCCGGTATCAACGTCGCCGTTAAAGAACAGCGCAGGCAATGCATTAGTCCCAGCAGGCAAATCCACCACTTGATTGAAGGTCCAGGCGTCGGTGGTATCGCTCCAAGTGATCGTCTTGTCAGTGGCACCTTTCAGCGTGATGCCGCCGCCGTCTGCCGTGACATCAGTGGGTGTCTCCACCACCGCCAGCTCGATATTCTTGTCCTTGACGGTCAGCGTCTCGGTGTTGACCGTCGTCGTCGTGCCGTTAACCGTCAGATTGCCGGCCAATGTCAGATCATTGGACCAGCTCACATCGGTGCCATCAGTGACTAGCACCTGATTGACTGTGCCATTCGCCAGCTTGCTTACGGCGATCTCAGCATTAGCGGCGATGTCCGCGTCAACGATGCTGGCGTTGCCAGTCACCACCACCGTGCCAGATTGATCAGGCAGCGTGATCGTGCGGTCTGCCGTTGGATCCGTGACCGCCAGCGTCGTTTCAAACCCATCAGCGGTGCTGCCTTCAAAGGTCAGCGTGCCGGTCGTGCCGATCTCCAGGTTGCCCAGCACCGTGCCACCAGTAACGATGGAAGGGAAATAGGCAAGGCTCGTCCAAGCTGTTGTACCGTCACCTACCTTCAATTTCTTGGTGTCGGTCTCCAGTCCAAGCTCATTAGTTAGCAGGACCGGATTTACGGCTGCCCAGTTGGCGGCGGTATCACCACGCAGTTGGATCTTGACCTGAACTGTGGTCGGAGTTGGAGTAACCATCAGCCTGCGCCGCCGCCGTTTAAGTAAAGGGTTGGGGTAGGAGTTGCATCCTCCCCATCAAGGATAAATGGCGCGTAACCATTAAAGGCAAATGAGCTAAACGCTGTCGTAGCGCGGGCTGTTGCCGTACCACCATTCAAGATGTAAAGCAGGATCGCGCCAAAGATGATGCGGAGCTGTACTGTCGCGTTGTAGTACAGCCCTTGGTGGTCTTCTTGCGGTGGGGCGCCGTAACGGTACAGGGCGTTGGCGTCTACAGCAGTCAGACCACCCCAAATCGAAGCCGGGACGTTGAAGTAGCCATGCGTGCCAGACTGCTGGTAAAAGTGGCTGCGGAGGCTGTCAATTTGTGCCTGCGACAGTCCGACGTAGTTGATGTTGAGCGTGTGACCGCTGACGCGTTGGCTATGGCGGAAGCGAACTGGTACGCGATCTTGCGTTACTGCCTCGCTGACGTTCAGTTGCCCCAGGTCGAAGCTGATCGAGTTTGGGATTAGCGCGGGATAATCAGCCATTGTTAGAAGACATAGCCGGGAGTGCTAGCCCACTGAGGTGTGGCTTCCAGTTCCACGGTAGTCGTTAAAACGCCAGGGCTGTAATCAGTCTGCGGCGCGGAAACGTAAGTCCAGAGATAATTTGTCGGAACTGTGATACTGGAGCCCAGCAGTGTGGTGCTTGTGTCGAGATCAAATGGCGTAAAATTGCCGTGATTCATGTAGTGGTTGACAATAGCTAGATGGTTTGTTGTCGATAGCCCAGTGAAGGTAAGGCGCAGGATGTAAGCAATCGAGGCGTTGGTGTGTAGCACGCTGAGTTCGTCGCCGTCTAGCGTGCCAATGGACGTAGCAGCCTTCTGACCTGGAATAAAGGTCCGGGCGTTCGGGTTTAGCGCAGGGAAAATTGCCATAATTAAGGTACGAAAAGATCACGAACAGCCTCAAAATTGATGTCGCCAGGTCCAACTGTGCCTGGTATTCTGCGTTTCAATAATCCGTAATACTGTCCCGACACCAAAGTATTACTTTGTGCGCATCCCCCCCATAACTGAGTTGTCAACTCTCCGGTGCCGGGTAAGATATATCTAAGGCCACGAACCCAGGAATCGCCGCCGCAGCTTGTCTTGTCTACAAAGATCTGGAACCACTTGTGTGCTTCAGTAAGAGTAAATGAAGTCGACCAGTCAGGCAAAGTGATTCTGTATTCGCCAGGTATTTCAAAATACAAGGCTTGTCCTCCTACCATTGCATTTGACCCAGTGACTTCTCCACCCCAGCCATCCGGGGAGCTTGGATCAACACAGCGATGAGTAAAGAAAAAACATGTGGAATTATCAAAGAAGTATTCATCGAAAATCTCAAAGCGAACCTCACAATCCCCTTCGACAGCGGTGCCTATTGCGATTGGTTCTTCTGTAAAACTTATTCCTGTGTCGCAATTAACGGCATAGAGATGTACCAATGCCGGACAGCAAGGAGGCGTATAGAACAACTCGTCACCCGGCAATATCGTGCGATTATCTGGAACGCCGTCGACTGTACCAGGTATTTCTTCATCAAACGGATCATCAGGGTTATTTTCCGTAGGGCTGCCTATTGGTGGATAATGCGGGTTAGGAACTCCGTCTGGATAGACAGGACGATCCAACGGAGATACAACACCCGTGTCTATATCAGGATCTGGCAAGTCTACATCAGTATCTGGTTCATCGGGGTTGTTTTCGCCAACATCACTAGGCAAAGCATCAGTATCGCCTACATTTTCTGGATCGTCGCAAGTGTAATCGTTGCGCCCAACACTATAAGCATAACCTACACCTTCCGCACCAGCGACATATAAAGCAAGAACGCTGCGTCCCTGCGAGTCAATCGGAAACTGCATCAAATCCAGCTCTACTACGCCAGAAATGGTCTTGTTAATCTTTTCTACTTCATATAAATAATCGTGATAGGTGACAAGCCCTGGATCAGTTTCGCGGCGCAACTGCACGCGCACAATGTCACCTAACACCAAGATTGTATTATATGAATCAGGTTTGACTTTGATGCGCAGTGAGTGAGTAACATACTTACGACGAGCGACTTCATACGCGCCAACTTTGACGGCATGATCCTCCCAAGTGCAGAACTGACTCATGTCGAACTGCTCATAGGGTCCGTCTACCGCTTCGCCGTCAATACGAACTTCGGTTGTACGGATAAAACCGATGTCGTTTGGTGGCTGCTGGCGCCAGATCATCTGGGCGCAAATCGGCTTGCGTTCAGCCAGCGGGATGTACTCAATCTGGAAGCCGTCAGGCAGCAAGTGCTCCTCAGTGAAGCCATAGACCCAACTGATGGCTCCAGTGTTGATGGTGTAGTCAGCGTTAATTGGCAACCTGGAACGGAATCCTTTTTTGCCGTTCTTGTCGCTGACGCGCAGCAGGAAGAATCCCGCCATCCGCTGCATCCAGTCTTCGAGGTTGCTCGCCTCGTTGATTACGCCGTCCCAGTAAAAGCCGTTGGTGGCGGTAAATCGTGCAGCGAGCGTCATTGCTGCCGTGTCGATTAGCAGTTCTGGTACGCGACTGGTCTGACGGATCAAGTAGATCGCTAGATCCAGCATATTATTGCTGGAGTCGGTCGTGCCCTCAATTAGGCGTGGCACTTTAATGCCGTTACGCACGAAGACGTGGACTTGGCGGTTCCAGGTGTCGTCACCAGGGGCGTAATAGTTTTCATAGTACAAAGTTGTCATATCTTCATAACTACCTGCGTCTGTGCCGCAGTAATTTGGACATGTCCAAATATCTGGATAATCTATATAATTTCCCGCAAAAAAGTATGCGCCGGATAGACTGCCGTACCGTTGACTTGCGAGACCTTTTCTGCAAGCACGCTGATAAACGTCTTGTACTCTGATACTTCCTAGTTCACCTTGACTTAAAACAAAAGTCATGCGAACAACCAAAGTTGTGGGATCTGTTCCCACAGCGAATTTAACTTCGTCCCCATAAAAAGCTTTTGTTGCCCCTGGGCTAATAAATACACCTCCGTGATCTTCGCTAGTACCAGGTACATCAACATATTTACCGAAAACAATCGGCACAGGTTGTCCCAGTTCAATCGCCTTTTGCTGGCTATCAAGATTGCTAGCACTATTGCCCTCTGCTGCTTTTTTGTCGAGCGGCGGCTTCAGTAGACCCGTCTGATACGGCAGAAGCTGCAGTGGATCGCTAATGCGGAGTTTCATAGCTTGATTGGATTGCCGACCAGGCGTGAGCTAAAAGAACGCGGTGGCACCTGTGCTCCAACTGGTGCAAGGCTAGAGCCAATGCTGACATCTAGCTCAGTAAACGAGCCGCCGAGGCCAACTACCTCACCGATAAACGCACCAATTAGAAGCTGACCGGCTTGCGGGACTTGTTGCGAAAGGCGGGTGTCAAACTCATACATTTTGAGTTCACACAGCCAGTTCTTATCCAGCGCGGTTCGTAAGGCAATCACAGCAACGGAAGTCGCCGGAAGCGTGACGCTGATACCGGCCTCAGACTGCGTGGCAGTGCCGACCATCGCGTTCAGCACAAACGGGTGGTAGTTCCAGAGCACCGAGTCCCAAGTAACCGTCTGATTGAAGTAGAAGTTTTGCCACCTGTAATAGGTGGCAGAATTGTCGAACAGGCGCAGGTATTGGACTTGGGCGCGGTTTGCCATTAGTTCACACCCTGGAAGCGGCGACCGCCTGTGCTGCGTGCGTTGTTAAACATCGTAGCAGCGAAGTCTTGGAGAATAGTCTCTAGGTCGCCAAGGCGTACGTATTTTTCGCCGTTTTCCTGCTGGAGCACAGGTCCGGTCTGCAGGTTGATGGTGCTGGGCATCCGATCAATAACAGCAGTACCGGGTCCGCCACTAGGTTGTAACGTTAAGCCGCTAGTCAAAGGAATAGGCGCACTGTTTGACGTACTGGATGACGCCTCAGCACGACGCCTTAACAGCTCTCTACGAATAAGATTTATTTGTTGTAACTCTTCAGCTCTGCCTGCGACAGATCCGGTTTTCATTGCAGCAGATTTCATTGCAGACAACTGTGCAAGTTGTGCATCAAATTTGGATTTGCTACTAACTCCTGTTGATTTATTACCTCCGATAGCGGAAGAGAAGTTTGCAAGGCCAGTAGCCGCCTGCTGCGCACTTGTGGCAAGGTTTTTGTGTGCTTGCTGCTCTTCTTCAATTAACGGTTTTGCGTCTTTAGTGCGTCGTGCATAATCTTGTAGAGCGATCTTGGCAATATTGTCTCTTGCTTTCTGGAAAATATCTCCCATTACGCGAATATCTTTGTTGGCGGCAAACTTGGTAGCATCCTCCCAAATCTTGAGTGCTTTCTTTCGCAACTCAGGATCTTCAATGCCCATGGCACCGCCATAGCCAGTAGCTGCAGCACCCTGAAAGCTCGACTTGGCACCGATCTTGACGATCTTATTAACTGCGTCGGCAGTCTTTTCTGCTGCGGCTCCTGCCCGCTCCATGTTGTCAGCAAACTTGCTGGACGAAGTTGCAGCTTTTGCCGTTTCTTTTGCCGTGATGTTTTGCTGGAACGCAAGTTTTGCGGCGTTAACTTGACTGTTAAATGTCGCGTCTGCCTGTTGCCGCTGATATTTTGCGATCTGTTCAACAGCTTTCACATTCTGGAAAGCGACCTGCAATGCAGACTGCTGTTTAACAAGCGCACGTTCAAGCTCTGTCGTGTTCTGCTGCCTAGCGCGTGCAATCGCCAGCTCGACCTGAAGAGACTCATACAGAAGCGCCTGAGTGCCTGCTGCAATCTGTGCGCGATCAATTTCTGTCTGGATTTGCAGCTTAGTCAGCGCCAGTACAGATTCGGCGTTAGCGACTTCTACTTGGTAGATGCGCTGCGCAATAGCGACTCGTTCTTGCTGCGTTTTCGCCTGTTCAAGTTGTGTTTGCAGTTGCTGCTTAATTGCATTATTGACAGCCTGTTCAGCCTGGACACGCGCCTGAGCGATCTTGAGACTGTTTTCAATCGCATTCAATGCCTGATCTTGAGCAGTAGTAAGTTGTTCAAATGCTGCTTTAGTACGTTCAACCTCCTCTTTATAGGCTTTCGTTTCTTCTTTCAGCGCCTGCTGCTTATCTTTCGCGCTTTCGATTTCTGGTGGCACAGACGAGAATTTCTTGAGGATCTGGTCAATCTCGCCAGTCAAACCTTTGCTTTCATCCTTAACTTTGGTTGTTTGATTGGCTGCCGCATCCATTGCCTTGCCAAGTGCGATAGAAGCGGCAGCGGCTCCAGCAATCGCTAGGGCTATCTTGCCAAGCGACCCAGGATTCATAATCGCTTGTAGTGCTGCAGCAGCAACAGCAGCAACCTTTTTAGCATTAGCCAGAGCAGTTGTTGCCGCAGTCCATGCCTGAGTGACAAGAACGATGCCTTTCAGGATGCCAATAAAGCTGGCAAAGAAAGTCACCGTTGTAAGAATCCCCTTGATATTGTCCTTGACGAACTGGAAGCCTTTATTTACGGCAGGCAAAACGGCTTGAGCGATAGCCGTTAAATAGCCAGTCAGTTTGCTAAATCCAGTTTGGATATACGGCAGAGCTTTTTCTACTTCACCAAGCATCTGAGCGAACATACTCGCAGCCTGAGTCACAATCGGCGCAAACATCGAGCCAGTTGCGTACAGCACGCGGTCAGCAGCCTGACGCAGGTTGTTCATTGCCTGCTGTTGGCTGGTCAGTTTTGCGTTTAGGTTGGTTGCTCCATCCGCCGCTTGACTCAGCGCTTGATAAAGTACTTGGCTGGTGATTTGACCCTGAGATGCCATCTCGGTTAGCTCGCCACGACTCCGCCCCGTCGTCTGTGCGATTGCATCCAAAAGCGTTGGCATCCGCTCAGCAACGATCACAAACTCGTCGCCATTCAGCTTTCCTTTGCCTAGCGCTTGGCTGAGCTGGAAAAATGCGCCGCTCGCATCAGCGGCATCCATGCCGGACTGCTTAGCAATAGCGTTGAAGCCGTCATAGATCTGACCAGTTTCCTGGAGACCGAACCCAACGCCCTTCAAGCGGCTGTAAACATCCGCCAGGGCTTTGGTTGCTTCTGTTTGGCTAAGACCAAAGGTTGCAGCAGACCGAGAGGCTACAGCGATAGCAGCGTTATATTCCTCTGTGCTTGCCGTGATGTTCTTTAATCGCTGCTCAGCGGCACCACGCTCAAATGCAGTGTTGATGGTGTTTGAGAAAACTTTAATTCCCGTGATGATAACGGCAAACTTGGCAGCAAGTCCCGCAATCGCACCACCAAGACTTGCAAACTTAGGCGCACCATTGACGGCGCTATTGCCAACGTCATCTAGTGAACGCTTAGCGTCTCTTAGAGTCTGCTCGTATTGTTCAATCTGCAGTTGCGCCTTTTGATAAAGCGCACCACCAAGCTGCACCTTGGACTGCACATCGCGCAATGCAGCGATCTGTGCCCTGATAGCAAATTCTGTGTTCTTTACCTTGGCAGCAAAAACTCCCTGTACTGTTGAAGCCTTAGCAAAACCACCCTGCTGCGCTTCAACTATTGATTTGACAGCCTGAGCACGGTCCGAGAGTGTCTTAAACGCATCTGATGCCCCGATAGCAGAGCTGCGAATTGCGTTAAGCCTTTGAACGACGCCTGATGCGTCAAGGTTGACGGCAACATTGGCGACGACACTCACCGCAATCCCTCCAGATGCTTAAAGTCTACTTCCGTCGTGCTTTCCGGGCTGCTTCCTCTCGCTCTTCACTTTCAATTTCAAATAGGACGCCCCACAAGTAAATCTCCTCGTAAGTCGTCCGTTCCATGATCTCGGAAAGTGTGTATCCAAGTTCCCTGGCCAAACGCATTACAAGCCGAAGCTCATGATCCTTTTTGACCAGTGCTCTTAGTTTTTTACTTCATCCTCTTTGATGTCAAACTGATCAGTGATCACAGCCAGCATCAGCGTTTGAAGGTCCTCGTCGCGCACATCATTCTTTAGCTCAGCGACATGCCCAGGGCGAAACAATGGTTGCCCTGCTTCGTCCTTTGCTTTTTGAACAAGCAGTTGCAGCGCAAACGCAGAAGCCTCATCGGTCCCCGCGCTTTTCTGTGCTCGCTCGCGCTCTGCCATTGTCAGTGGCGTGCAGTAAAACTCAAACTCAGAATCATCGCTGAGTTTTACGCATTTCTTAATCGGCGCCAAATTGGCTGCCTTCTTGAGACGATCAAGTGCGCTGATCGGTGAGCCTGCCATAAAACTCTGTCGTTTGACGGTACTTTATACACAAAAAAGCCCCCGGCGCAACCCAGGGGCTAACCATCTCCCGTTTCAGGGTATCAGGCCTTACTAAAGTCGAAAGTAGGAGTGCCTGCAGGACGGAAGGAAATCTCCACAATTTGAGCATCGTCGGGATTGACGGTCAGGCTGGCAGAAGTCAGCACTGCTTCAAACTCGACACTACGGCTCAGGGTTTCATCAACGCTGCCGCCACTTGCAACACGGTCGATGTAAAGCTTGAAGGAAGCGCCTGCTTGCTGCCGCTGGATCACGTCTTGGATCATGCGGTTTGACAGGTTGCTGTCATCGTCTGTGAGGTAGACAGTGCAGCTACCTTCGCCATCAGCAAAGCCGGTGATGTAACGGCGGAAAGGTGCGTATTGCCCCAGATCCTGACCGATGGTGGTTACATCAATCTCCTCGCGGGTCATTTCAAATGACCAGTCGCGTACGTCACCAACTGCGGCGTAGCTGGCGTAAGCAACCTGGAAGGCATTAGGCGAAACTGCCGTGCCGTCATCGGTAATGGTGATTGTGGAACCGCCAGCGGTAGCAGAAACCTGCAGCACACCAGTCGAGGCGGTGTAAGCGATGACGTAGTAGGTGGTTGCTGCGGTGATGCCAGCAGGCAGAGTGCCCGTGCCGCTTCCACCTGTTTCGGTGTTGACGACGCTAAACACAACAGGGTCGCCCACCTTGAAGTTCAGGTAGGTAGCAACTGTGATCTCGTCATCAGCGACGGTCACATCAGATTCGCCAAAGGTGGCTTTGGTGCCGCCGGGCTTGTAGTAAAGGGCGCCGGACGTACCGGACAGAACGGTAGCCATGTTTTGAACGGTAAGTGGCTACCACAAGTCTAGCTTTGCTCGTAAGCCTCAAAAGTTATGGCGACCTGCGTCTGGTAAAACCCTTCCGGCGCAGGCGGTTCGATGGAACGCGGACCATTTGCAGGGTCAAACTTTATATTTTGT
>Ga0196905_1000658_pt1 | contig 13771 bp, 9 predicted proteins | sample CB_VirMetaG_3_FD_169098 | JGI IMG/M metagenome (GOLD analysis project Ga0196905, IMG submission 169098) | Freshwater to marine saline gradient viral communities from Chesapeake Bay - CB_1508_1S Viral MetaG (v3) (version 3) | ecosystem: Environmental > Aquatic > Marine > Coastal | place: USA... | reverse complement strand
TTTCCCGGAGATCCATTCCAAGTTCCAAAAAATGCAATATTACTAAATCCACCTACACCACCAGTCGCTCCACCCCAAGTAGACTTCATATAAAATCCATTATTTGAAAAATGAAATCTTGTGGGATAGTGATTTGCTAATGATGTATAATTTTGTGCTTTTGTTTGTGATGCTAATGTGGTAGAAGTTGGTCTAGTTCCTGTTCTGCTTGCACCTACTATTTTAATTTGGCCACCTTGTGGTGGATTTAAAATAAGATATTGATTAATATCAGTAGTTCCTCTGAAATAATAATCTCCAGCAGGAACGGTTAGTTGTATAATTACATTTGGATCATATACTCTATTAACTGCATCACTATATGCTCTTTTGAACAAATTTCCATTTGCTTCATAATCAGTAGTTGATATTGTACCGTAACTTGATAGATTAATTGTTACAGTTGTTATAAAAGTATCATCCGCAATTCTTTCTCTACGAATATTATTTCTAAAAGAAGAAGTATATTGTGGCATTTTAGGTCTCCTGGATTAGTTTACAATACGCCAATCATGTGCAGAACCACACCACATCAAAGTGATTGCTTGTGCATCAACATCCATAATAAGAGTATCTCCGACAGATCCGCCTTGAATTCTATCCGCATTATTTGGATCTATTGTTATATTATTTTTAAATGCATTACCACTATTTGATTCGCTACTTCCAACATCAACGATACGAATCCAGTCTCCAAGTTGAACTGAAGAACCAATAGGAAGAACCACTGTTATTGCGCTAGAAGTATTTAATAATAAAACTTTATTCATATCACTTGCAGTCAAAGTAACATCATCTGATATTACAGTATCATTATATACAGAAAATCTAGTTCTTCCAGTAATTACTCCTTCACATTCAATAGAAGGAACATTGACGATAGGACTATTGTTTAAATTTAGATTATCACCAGAAGGTAGTTCTTTAAACCTATTGTCTGAAGAATCAAATATTAATGGATATCTATCAGCCATTTTTTATAGTTTTCTTTTATTTATGTTTAGAAGTCCGGAACACCTGGAGGTAATATCCACCAGTTTGCAGTTTGATAGTAGTATGCATATTCTGGATTTGTGAAAAATGGATTTGATGATTGTCCATAATAACCAAATCCTGAGGTTGTCCATCTTAATAATGAATAATCTAATCCAATAATCGATGACCCAGAAGTCTCATCGTGAGCAAGATTACCATTTTGCCAGTCAGTTAAGCTATTCCTTAATGGTAATACATTTGCATTTAACATTCTTTGAATGTTATTTGAAGTCGCATTAATAATTTTTGTTGTAGATTGATCTTGAGTTACTGCAAGTCTATATCCATCCGTTGATTGGGCAAGAGATAAAAATTCCTGCCATCTTGTATCATCAATACAGGTATCAGTGCCTGAAAGAACTTGATCTGTGACTTTAGATAATGTTCTTGGATCTTTTAGTGGAGTTGCGCAAGAAAGAATTAAAATTCTTCCAGCGGGATCAACATAAAAATCTCCTCCCAATTGATTATATGGTTCCATAATAGAACTTACAGAAACTGGATTAAAGTTTGAAGTATATTTTGCTACTCCTTTATAGAGTCTTAAATCTTGAATATAAACATCATCTGGAATCAATCTTTGAAAGTTTGGCAGAGCAAAATTATAAGATTTTGATGTTAAATCTCTAGAGATGCTTCCACTTACTCTATTAATTCCATCGACCCAAATAGTAAAAGTTGAACCCGATCTAGTCAAAGCAATGTGATGCCAAGTATTAGTTGTTAAAACTTGTGACGATGTTTCTCTGAAAAATTCTGCAGTTCCAGTTGTATAATTTGGAAATCCCAACCACAATCCTCTTCTAAAATGCGAAGAATTTGGCCAATTATCACCCTTTACATAAAATTGTAAGAAATAATCAGATGGATTTAGAGAATCAGTGTATGATGGATAGAATACAGACATTCCATTTTCGCCACCAAAATTAAATCCACTAAACCTCATCCATAACTCTACAGTAAAATCATCATATCCAAGAACCTGAGTTTGATCTGTACCTATTCTTATACCACTGACTTCAAACTGCTTGGTAGTTGTTCCTTTTGCTAGCTTTAATGATCCAATACTATCATAATATTTACTTTGTTCGGTTGATATTGAAGGATCTTGCGCTCCTCCATAAGATGCATATATGGAAGTTGCACGAAGTCCTTGACTTAAAGAATTCTTAATTCTCACCTCAGGACTCATATCCTGTATCTGATTTATATCATTAAATGGAATTGAGTATATTAATTTGTCTGCATTTAAGTCACTATTTGCTTCTATGGTTCTATTTGTAACTTTCCAATTTGTTGAAGTATCTTCTAATTTTACCGTTACAGTTTTTTCTTCTAACCAATTTCCTGTTGTATTTAATTTTAATTGAAGAGTATCTCCATTTCTTATGGTAGTAGATTTTACAAATGCGCCGCCATTAACTGATAATAATCCATCAGTAGAAGTAATAGAAACATTAAAATCAATATCACTAGAAACGCCAGCAATTGTTACAACTTCACTTAAGATTTGCGCATTTATTTCTGCACTTGGTATATCTGTAAATAATAAGTTAGATGGAATATTATCCAAAGTTCTAACGTTCCAAGAAGCAGTGCTTTGAACATCGGGTGATATATCAAGGGATATTCTAACTACTATAGTTTTTTCTGTAAAGTTTAAATTTGATGAAGTTACTTTTAATGTTAAAATATCACCATTTTTTACTGTTGCAGACTTTACGTATTCTCCATAGTTTACGCTCAAAAAACCTTCACTTGAAGTTATATCAGCAGTATAATCAAAAGCATCAGTAAGTCCTTGAACTGTATATGTATTACTTATTACCTCAGTTGAAAATTCTACATTAGTTACATCAGTAAAGAGCAAATTCTCCGCTTTTCCACCTTTTTTAGTTTTTATTGTCCAAGTAAACTCTTTTTTACCTATTGTAATTGTTGTTGCATAAGTCTTATCATAATATTCTATTCCAACTTTAGATCCTTGAAAAGTTCTATTATCAAATTGGGAAGATCCTTGTGGACTAAAAGTTATATCACCATCGCGCAATCCAACTGTAATATTGCTACTTAAAGAAATATTATAGGAAGTAGAAGATCTATCAACTACAGTTAAATTAGTTTCTAAAATATTAGGAGGAACACTGAATATACGAAGACCTACAGTATTTCCATTTCTTACATAAGAAGGTAATGTGCTGTAATCGAGTTCTGGAAATGTTGTATCAAATGTAGTGGCAGTTTGATCTAATGTAATTTTGTCATTATCGAATGTCTTATCAAAACTTACATTACCAACAAAGTACTCACCATCACCTGTAATTGAGATTGGGACTTTATAATTAATATCTTCAAGAAATTTTAATTGAGTAGTGTAAATTTGACCCGGTTCGGCATCAATTAAATCTCCAAAATCTATATCAAACGGATAGTTATCATAAGTACCTCTAAAAGAGTACTCAGATGCGTTACCAACTGCTCCTAGTAATGGCATTTTACTTTATTGCTGTGTATACTGTGATAATGATCTTAGAACTGTAAATCTATCGTCAATAGTTCCTGCATTAGATTTTTTCACAATAACATAAGTATACATATCAATACCACTTGTGTTTCCTTCAGTGATTGCAAGATCTCCATATTCAAATATATTTACAGGTGAACTGTCAATTTGAACGGTTGTATTATAGAATGCCGTTCCCCCCTGTGTTGTCATAACTGCAACCGTCAAAGTTTCTCCAACGTTCATAAATTCGTCCAAAGATTCTACATTACTTGATCTAAAATTAATAGTCCAGTTTCCTGTTGCAGAAGAAGTGTAATAATAAACATTATTATCACTCAGATCTATATTTACAGAAGGAACATTACCTAAAACAGTGGTAGCATCTACTGTAATTCTCTCAATAATCTCCCCAACATTAAGAATTCCTTTAATATTAGTGGATCCAGTAACTTCAAGTTCAAAGTTCGCACTTGCTTGAGTTGTTCCAATACCAACATTAACTGAAGTATGAATACCTGTTGGTGAGGTTATCCATACAGGATCCAAACCACTCAATCCAGATCCATCACCAAAGTATGTTCCATAATGAGTTCCAGTCCAAACTCCAACATAATGCCCATCATTATTTTGAATTGGACCAAACTTTCTCCATTGATTATTTGATGTATAAACCCAACCAAGATAACCACCATCATCTGGTCGTGAATAGTATTCAACATCACCAGTATTTCCAAACTCAGTTGGCGTGGAAATTCCTACAGTATACTTTCTAGAAATCGCCGCATTACCTTGAAGGTATAAAGAATTTGCTTCAACTCCACGAGATGAATTGGAAGTGATCTTATCATTAAAGATTACTGGACCATTGAATTCAGAAACATTATTGCTACCTTTACCACCTTCAACTTTAATTGATCTAGTAACACTTACATTTTCAGTGTTGACAATATTGATTGCAGACGCAGTTCCTGTTTCAACAAAAATCTCTTCGCCACGAACAGATGGAACAGGAGCATCAAATACATCCTCTTGACCTGTTGCAGAACTTACTCTCTTATTACCAATATAAAAATCACCATCATTATTCATTCCAGTATAAACATTAATACCACCACCAGACTTGAATGACTGTGATAGCAACTCTTCTTGTTCGGTGATTTGTCTGTCTTGACGATCTGGGAAAGCATTTGAGTAGTTTCCAGGACCAAATCCAACATATTCAAAAGTATGTCCAGATGCACGAAGAATAGAATGTCTACGGAATTCAACAGGATATGGATATACTTTTCTTATTACAGATCCGGATGTATGAGAAGAACTACGAGTTCCAAGTAATCCTCTAAAAACAGAAACTGGATTTCCATCAACAGTTTCACGAATTCTCATAATTTCATCATCAATTTGAATATAATCACCGATCTTAATACCAGTTGAATCGACCGATGAAATTGAGATTGTTGTGCCGGTGGTTGTAATACCAGCAGTTACTGTGGAACTAACTCCACCATACTGTTCTACTAATCTTTGCTCTTCTCTTCCTGTGTTATTGCCGTCCTTAGAAGTATATCCATAAGGGTGAACAATAATAGTTCCTGTTGTTGCAGGAGAGGAATCTGAAGTTCCAACGTTTAAATTGATCGAAGTAATTGAATTTACTTTCGATACCAAGAAGTCTCCATTATATAAAGAACTATTCGCTCCAGATACTTTCACTTTATCTTGAGTAGAAAGTCCGTGAGCAGATCCAAATGTTACAGTTGCAATTCCGGAAACATTATTATAAGTAAATGATGTTGCAGTAACAGATTTACCTGTCAAATATGCATTAGAATTTACTGTTGCAGTTACACCAACTCCGCTCGTTGATGGTGACGTAATTGAACCTGCAGAAGCAACTTGGACAGATCTAGTGCTAGAAATACCAGTGATTCTATACAAATCATTATATTGTTTGTAATTATCACCCAAAATACAAGTTAGTTCAATAACTTCATTAGTGTGATCATAAATTGAAGCAACAGTTACTGTTGCTGGAACATGGCTATTTGTAGTTGCGACACCAACAACAGATAACGCATCACCAACTTGATATCCACTGCCACCATTCATTATCTCAACATCAGTGATTTGTCCTAGATTATCAATCTTAATGACTGCAGATGCTCCTTCTCCAGATCCACCGATTAATTGTGCATTATATAAAGTTTCTACCGCACCAGTTGTTCCATATGCACTTCCATCATCCGTGATAGTCAGTCCAGTAATTGGATTTAGTCCATGATCTATATTTGTATAGAAAGTATGTGCAGTTCCAGTAGGATTACTTACAATATCAGTTAAACCAAATCCAACTTTATTCTCAAATAAGAAGTTTTCAAGAGTCTCTTTTGTAATACTCTTTTGGGGATCATTAATGACAACTTGACCGATTGGATCAGGAAGTGCATAACTTTGAGATGCTTCTGGATCAGAAACTACATTATCTCTATCAAGTTGTGGATAAAGGTATTGAACTGGTTGCGATAGACTTAAACTCTCAAATGGTGCTATTGTTGGACTATTTGAGGAATTAATTATCGAAACATGATAAACACCATCCTGTTGATTTTGAACATATTCTTGAACTTGTTCTGTTCTGTATACAACATAAGTTCCAGGAAGTTTCTTTCGATTGAAATAAGGAAGCGAAGTATTCCTAACTGAAGTATTATCAAGGAAAGTTCCCGGATTGTTTGTTAACGAATACGTAAACTCTCTTCTACTTGGAATTGAAGTTACTGTATAAGTTCCATTGTATCCAGAGGTAGAAAGACCAGAAATATTATTTGAACTTAAAACATTTACAATTTGAATTTGAGATCCAATGGAGAGATTATGTGGAAGTTCAGTTTGAACTGTAGCAACAGAACCAACCCAAGAAGCATTTGAGATAAATCTTGTCTTCTTAAGTTCTGTTGAATTTGAAAGTGTTTTTGTTGTATTATCTGGACTATATTGATAATCAATTTCTGTATCATCTAATGGCAAAGATGTAGAGTCTTGAATTATAAACCCATCAAGAGGTGGTCTTGCCTTGATTGTAGTATCTCTTGGAATAACGTATCTAAACTTATATAAAGTGTCTTCGTAATTTCTGTTATCTGGAGTTCGAGTGATATAAGTTCTAGAACTTGCACTAATTCCAGATGCTAGAATAGCATTATAGATTTCATTACCTTGATTGACACTCAAATACCATTGCTCGCCAATAGAATCATACTGAATTGGATGTCCAATGTCGCCAGAAGTCTTATCTGAAACTCTACTTACAACCTTAAGATTTGAAGTTTTTGCAGTAAGAATATCAATTACATAAGAAGAAAGACTTCCATTCTCCGCATCATTCAATGAAGATGCAAGACGAACTTGAGTGCTTCCAATTCCTGTTGCAGTAGCATTAGTAATTGCATAGTAAATTGAATTGTGATCTAAACCATCAGGAATTTCTCCAGTATCACTAACAATTCTTACAGTCTCGCCATTGATAAAATCGTGAGGTGCCGTTAAAGTAATTGTATTTGCTGATATATTATTAGTTACTCCATTTGCAAGTTTAGCAACATCATATTCTTTTTGATACGTAATTTCATTAGATCCATCCATTACGATGGTTGCAGAATATGTTGTAGATATTCCAGAATTTGAAAGGATTAGATTTAATTGATCATTTTGTTTTGCACCAATTCTATAACCATCAATGACATTAATTGGTCTAGAGTTTTCGTTTGTCTGATTATAAAGATAAAGTCTGGAACTATTACCAACACTTACAGTTTTAGCAATATCAATTGAATCGAATTCAATTGTGATTTCTGATGTTGTGATCTCTTTTGGTGGTACAATATGACTAATATAACCTAAATCGTCACGAACGAATTTATCATCTCTAAATCCTTTTGAGAGAAGTGATCTTGCACCAAAGTTTGAGTTAGAGTTGGTGATTGACATATCACCACCACTATCTGCTTCAAAGTGTTGTGCATATCCAATCGCAAAGATAGATACACACTGAATAAATGCATTATTACTTGCTTTAATATGATAAGATTCATAAGATGGTTTATATCTTGCAAGAGAATCTGAGTAAATATTTGATACGTTTGTCGAATCAATATATTTACCAGTAGTTGGGTCATACTTCACAAAAGCATTATTGTCTTTTTGCAGAGAAATTCCTGTAAATTGAGCAACGACCATGCTCTTAAATCCTGTTACAGAATTTCCATCTGCGTGCAATCCACAAAGTCCATACACGGATCTCAATGAGCAGTTAAAAATGTATGGTGATGCTGATGTGACAGTATCAACTACAATGTTGAGTGTTCCTTGGCCAACAATAAAGTCAATTCCTGTCGGTGGTGGATTTGATGTTGCATATTTAATTTCTGTATTACTTACAACTTGTTTGACAACATATTGTCCATTAAATGTACTAATACCAACATTATTAATACGAATTGGGGTATCAACATCAAGTCCAGTAACTTCTTGTGCTAAAGTTACAGTAATTTCTGTTCTTTCTCCACCACCAGATCCATCACCAGCACGAATACTTGAGATCCCAACTTCTTCACCACGAGATCCAACAATACGGTATTCATCAATTTTAGATTCAATATCAACTACTGATGGATAATCTGGAGAGATTGGTCTTCCACTTGAATTTCCATAAGCAAGACCAATCTTTTCATAGTAAATGTCTAGATCAGTTCTGTCTGTAGAGTAGGTGTTGAAGGCATCATTGATTTCTACTGCATTTGCGCCATCTGCATATTCAAATGCAGTGAGTTTATTATGTGAGAAGTTTGGAACAAATGTGTTATTTGTATAATCTTTATAACAGACTCCATTTGGATTTGCATCAAAGATTGACATCTGCCAAAGATAGCAAGCACCAGTCAATCTTAAAATTGCAGATCTTCCAATATTGTCGTTTTCTGGATCAGGAACATACTTTGGACGAATCTTTGTTTTACGAAGATCATATCCTACAACAGAGGTTCCTCTTGGAACCATTACACCACCATGAACGGAGTTAAACTTATAAAGAGCATTATTATCTGCATTTATGTCAAAGTTTGTTTGTAAGTCAAACTCATAAAAATCAGTTGATGTGGTTCCATCTCTTTTAAGAAATGTAGAACCTGTAATTGGAATCCATCCAGGTCTATTATCAATTAAGTGCTCGCCTGGATATAGGAGAATTGTTGTATTACCAAACTTATCATTATTTGGGCCTGGAAGATATGAGAATCTTGCTGCTTCAATTAATGCACGTTGTAAGGTTTTAAATGGTCTTGCTGCACTAGTTCCATCATTCTCAATGGAATCTGTGGAGTCTAATGCATTTGGATCGACATATATGATATTGCCACGAACTGAACGTAAGAAGTTCTCTAATCTTGAAAGACCCATCTTATTGATACTTATAGTTTCCGTTATAAGTTATTTATCACAAAAAAAGAGACCAGGATTAACTCCTAGTCTCTTATGGCAATTCCTTCACACGGACTCTATTATTTTACCACTTTTGTTCTTTCCATGTCAAGTTTTTTTTAAGTTCTTTGTCAAATATCATCAAGTATCTATGTTTTCTACTTCTTTCTCTCCACTCACCTTTCAGTCCTTTGATAGGTCCTCTTGAATGCTTTACAAAAGAACCATCGTGTTGTTTAATCCAAAAATCCGATTTCTTATCGGTTAAACCATAGTATTGAAAATTGCAAGCTCTGTATATAATTCCAGAGTGGTGATTATTGTCAGCATAGCTAAGAATAGCACGAACGCGGGCATCTTTTTTAAACCTCCGTATACAACGACTGACGAACCAAGATGTAATATTATATTCTTCTTTTTGAAGATCGGGATGTATACAAAGTCGTGAAAGTTCGTATATCCCTTCTTGTTGATTTCTTTCTAGTCCAAATGCACCTACGGCAATTTCTGGAACTGGGAGACCAGTAAAAATGCAAGCACCAAGACACCCGCCAATATTAAGGATATCTGTGAATGAGTTGCGGTATAGTCCATAGTTGAAACCAGATTTGAAATCTTTGGATTCGTCTTTAAGATAATGGTAGGTATAAAGAAGTTCTTTGATTTCTTCTTTACCTACCTTATCTATGTAAAAATCTGATTTCATTAAGTATTTTTACTCACTTTGTTTGCATTCTAACATATACTCTACAGTATTTGCAACATCATTCATTGCATCACGAAGAAATGGTTGCTGACCAGATTCTTGTTTACGAATAGGACGTGATGAATCTGTTAGCGTCCAACGCCACTGCTTCATTCCTTCACAATACCAAAGATTAATTTTCATGCTTGAAATGTTCCAGTTCGACCCAGTTGAGGAGGGTTTGAAATGCCGTGACGGAAGCATCCGTGCAGTTATCATCCTTAAGTTTTTGAACATAATATTCAAGTGCTTCAATGACCATCTGACGGTCTTGTTGTGAAATAAGTGACATTTGGAGTTTTATAGAACTCAAGCCTCTAGACAGAATTGAACTGTCGTCTCCGCTTTACAAGAGCGGTGCATCACCACAATGCTTTAGAGGCATTTAATCAACAGGCAACATTTCTGGGTTTTCTAAATCCAAATCATAAAGCAAAGGATGACATTCTTCTAACATAAGGTAGTAAGAAGATTGATATAAGTCTTCTGGTTCAAATCGTCTTTCGTTGTCTGCTAGGTTGATAAGTTCCAAATCGAATATAGATTCGTCTGGCAATTCATCAAAAGTAAAAGGAATAGAATTTATGAAATAAAGCAAAACAATTTGTTTTCCTCGATTATACCAAACATATCTGGCATCAATACGGTATTTCATAAGGTTCCGTACTTTTGGTTATTTAGAGGATAATCCTCATAGGCGAGGCGGGACTCGAACCCGCATGGGCGCAATGCCCGTCAGATTTTAAGTCTGAGATGTCTAACCAATTTCATCACTCGCCCATAAAAACTCAGAAGAAACTGAGTTGATTGTCAGATTTTAACACATAAGTGGGAGGGTGTAAACGACAGTATTCATTAAATGTAATCTTCATCTCTTTAGAAGTAAGACCACAGTTTGATGCCGCCTTAGGAACGTTCCATTTTGCTGAGAACAGCATTTCCATTGATTCTCGTGTTTCAGGTCTCATTTAAAAAAGTAATGGGTCTAAAATTTTGCCGGGAATTTTTCCCCCCAAAAATGGAACTTAAAGTGGATTTGCGTATGAGAGTGTCTCTTCATCCACAGTAGCACGAACAAAGTCTAACACATTCATAAACTCATCCACGGTATCGCAGACCACTTGCTTTTCCGACCCCTCACTGGAGTACAGATACACGGTTCGTTTGATTGGGTCCACCACGCATCGTGAGAGATACTCTTCTTGCATTTGGTCATCCGTTGATTACCTTAGTAGTGTATCAGGTCCTGGGTCAGGTGTCAAGAGGTCGTACCTGTTTCTTAGTAATCGTATTTCTGGGTCCTCTATATTTTGGATCAAGTAAGTTTCTTTTTTCATCTTCTATATTTGGATTTATGTGATTTGGATCTGGATAATCACTCCAACTGTTTCCTTCATATTCTACATGAAGAGGATTGATATCTTTTCTTTCAGCATAAATGTGATAAAAACAATCTATTGGCATTCCACCTTTTGATTGAAGATATACTTTTTCTTCATCCCATCTTTTAACGATAACATCCTGATGCGCTCCGATGGGTTGGAGTTGAACGGAAATGCTATCCTCATGCACCAAGTCTTTCCAATAATAAGGAAATTCAATTTCAGTTTTATTAGTCAACCTTCCTCTGAAGTAAACTCCAATTTCAGGTCCCTCTATACATGCATATGATAATCTCCATCCCTTACCTTTGGTTGGATGAACCATATCAAAGGTTTTTCCTTTTTCATCTGCGGTTGCGAATCTAGATGCCAATCTTCCTTTATTATCACAGTCAACTTTTCCACTCACATATAAATCGCCATCAATATAAACTACATCTGTAGTTGGTCCCGTAATATATAAAGCATTTTCGGTTTTCCCATCACCTTCTATGATAGTATCACCAGTAACATGAAGTGTCCTATCTGGAGTTTCTGTTTGGTTATTATTAAGTTCTCCGAGCATTACTGTAGCTTTTACACTTGAGAACTCCTCCCCAACATTAAAAGGTCCCTGAATGTAAGCAGAACCAGTTACAGGTTGTCCTTTATCATCTTGATTGCATTTTGGTGTCGATTCTTCACTTGTAACATAAAGTGGTCCAGACATCATTTCTGGACTATTGCATACAGAACTCATATCAATCTCCTAATTAAATTTTAAATGGCAAATTAAGTGTTGATGGAAATGCAGTAGTTTTTAAAAGTTTTACTCCAACACCAGTCAACTTTTCAATTGATCCACCATACATTTTCATAATATTTATTGCTGACATTTGAAGTGTGCCATCTGTCATTATATTACAAACTTCATCTGCTGTCACCTCTACTTTTTTAGAGATCAAATTAATACTTTCATTTCCGTCTAGAGTGATGTTGCCATTGCTTCCATCATCACCTTTAGCAATCATATCAATATTTTCCGCTTCAATACGGATACGACCCTTGGTTTTGATTACAATATCCCCACTCGCAGCATCAAAATACATTCCAGGTTGTCCCTTTGGAATATTGTCACCAGAAACAACTTGATATCTTCCTCTACATCTGGTATTAATCCACCCCTTTCTTGGTGCAGTTTGGTCAATAGTAATATATTCAAGACCACCTTGACCTTGAAGCATTACTGATGATTTTACCTGATCCTGATGAATGTGTCCATAACGAATGGCACCATCTTTTGTTTGAATAACTTTTGATTCGTAATTAACAGATTTTGCCATTAGAATTTACCTACACAATCTACTACTTGAATAACTGTTGCTGTTGGTGGAATGGTTTCAACTTCTTCTGGAGTTACCACTCTAAAAATTGGTGAAAACTCTGCATTGTAACCAGTATCCGAAATAACTTCAATTTCTGGAATGTCATCAAATCCAAGTCCTGGATTAATAACTTCAACACCAACTACAGCACCTCCAACTATTTTTGGTTTGAGAACTGCACCCCTATCTGGGGTAACTCTAATGGTATCATTTGGTTGATATCCAAATCCTTGGTCTAAAATAGAAACTTCTTCTATCTCCAGAAGAACTGGATAGATTGATGTTGGTTGTACTACTGGTGTTGGTGGAATGTATGTGCTTCCATCGGGTGGTTGAATTCCTTCTGGTACAACAAAATATCTACCATCATCAGTAATCGCATAACCTTCATCAGACTCTTTCCAGGTTCTACCATCACCACCAAGACTTCCATCTGGTATTGCTATATATCCATCTCCCGCAGACTCAATGGTAATATTACGAATTTGTCCACCACCCTGTGTGGTAGTACCAATACCAGTCATGTTTGCTCTTACTCTAGAACCACTTCCTTTACCACATTCATCAATTAGTTCAACAAAAGGTTCTTCTAAGTAATTTTTTCCGGGATTGACAATATCAAATCCAATTACAGATTGTGAATTTGGACTAATAATTGCATTAGCTACTGCTCCAAATCCACCACCACCGAATATTTTTACTTTTGGTGGTCCGCACTGAAGAGGTGCTGTGGGGCAAGATGGTGCAGTTGGTAATAAGTTTTTTGGTTGAAGTTGTTCAACTTGATTGATATTTAATTCTTTTTGAACTCCATCACCATCTTGGAATAAAAATGTAGTGCCAGGACGAAGTGCTTCTACTTGCTTTGCCTGTTCTTGAGTAATATTATCTACTCTTTTCCCATCATTGTCAAAGTAAGAAACCTTGACAGATTTTTTAGGTAAATGTTTGTCTAAATTTAGTGCCATATTACTTAGATAAATGTAACCCCAAACTCTTTCTCAGGATCTCTCCTTGCACCCTCATCTCTAATAAGTTTTTGTTCTTCAGCAGCTGCTGCCCGAGTTTCTGCATTAGACTGACCAACCTGAAGATTTTCCGTTTGGGCAGCATTATTAGTTATGTTAGCAGAAACTGGACCATCAGCAGCACCATTACCTTGCCCTGTTCCCTGTTCAGTTGATGGATTTCCTGGTGTTGCAGCAGCATCTCCTCCATTTGTAGA
>Ga0196905_1000656_pt1 | contig 13788 bp, 18 predicted proteins | sample CB_VirMetaG_3_FD_169098 | JGI IMG/M metagenome (GOLD analysis project Ga0196905, IMG submission 169098) | Freshwater to marine saline gradient viral communities from Chesapeake Bay - CB_1508_1S Viral MetaG (v3) (version 3) | ecosystem: Environmental > Aquatic > Marine > Coastal | place: USA... | reverse complement strand
TAATTTTAAACATTAGAATTCCTCCCATGTAATATCATGTTCCTTCAGTAGCTCAGTAAGAGGAGTATAAAAATCACCCCACTTATTTGCTCTAATGACCAATACGCCATTATGTTCTGAGTAGTCTCTCCAATAAGGATAACCAGGAATACGAAGAACATTTGTTCTTTTTTTGAGCCAATCAATGTAATCCGATTCTTCAAAAGAATACTTTAAAGCATGTGCTAATTCTTCTTCTGTACCGTTAGCAAGTGTCGTAAATTCGACACCTTCTATCTTTTTGAAGGCTTCTGCATCAAAACTTAAATCTAAACCCATGATTTTCTCCAAACAAACTTTAGGGTAATACCTCTAAAAAGAGGGTATTTTTGTAATCTAACACTTAAATTTTACTATTAGATTTTCGCGATCTAGTATTTAGGTTTGAGGGCTATTCTCAAAGCTATTTTTCATACGCTCAATAACCTCTTTTGGGACATTATGTACAGACTCATAATTCCCTTTAGCTGTTTCGATTTTTACAGGAATTTGCAGCTTATTAGCCATTTCCAAATAAGGTTTCATTTCCCAATATTTAATAAAGGTATTAGCCACAACTACGTTATATTTCTTATTAAGATTCGCTTTTACCATCCGCTGACACCATTCATGAGCGTTCGGTAGTTTAGTGCGGTCAAATCGATAGTTACCATCTCGATCCTCAAAATACATATCTGCTTCAATATGTACATGATTCGGGTATTTAACCCTTGCCATAGTACTTTTACCAGAACCAGGAATACCTCGAATAATGACTAACTGTTGCATTTTAATATCCTCTGAAATCTATCTATATTCGCTTTTAAATTTCTATTTAATAAGCATTTTCATAATCTAGTGCTGATTTCTAAAGAAAAAATAGCACCCTTCCGAAGAAGGGCGCAATTGTGCTAGGAGATAGCGTAAGAAGAATTATTGATATGCTCTACCAGATCGGTAGAAATAGGAATGTTGGATTTCCTTCCTGTAAGAGATTCTATGATATGGTTAATATTGTAATCCGTTACTAATTCCATAAGAATTTCTCGATACAAGCTTTTCACAGCTTCCGTATAATTAGGATGGAATAAGAAACAATCATGAACATGAACAAGTTCAAAATTGGCTCTTAACACCATCTGACGAGCAATATAGCCATCAATGCTGTGAATAATGTTTGGTACTAAGCTACGGAAAGACTCCTTATTTCCTTCATTTACATAATACAGATACTGTAAACGAATACTTTCATAATCGTAGAATCCTTGTTTCTGCGTCATGGTATTGAAGGTAGCAGTATGTCCATCTGGAAGTACCCAAGTATGGCTTTTAGCATACGGATTCCAACACTCATTCAGCTTTTCCATAGCCATTTCAGCACCCGGCAGTAACCCGTCCAGTGCCTTATAAAAGGCTTCTAATTGAGCTACTGACAACCTTTCACGTGGTGTTTTCAGGCTATTATAGAAATGAGTCATACAAGGGTATTTAACGTCTTCTCTGGACGTTTTAGCCCCCTGATGGGTCATATTCCTTGCTAATGCCTTATAAACGTCTTTGCGACGCTTAGGATCAACCAAATTGACCTCATTCGCAGTTTTGACACATCCTGTAATAGCTGCCATGATTTGGATACCACTTGCTGTGGCATCTAATTCCATAATGAAGCCACTAGGGTTACCTTCCCGGTAATCCAAAATAGCTCTAACGGCTTTTACGTATTTCTCAGGGTATTTCGTACCACGAGGAATTGTAAAATTGTAAGAGATGTCCTGTTTTTCAGCCCATTCAATCCGTCTTTCCCAAGTCCAGTCATCGAAACCTCTGGCATTAGCTAAGGCGATGTACAAAGGCTTGATGTCCGTAATCACTTCCTTATTGCGGAAGCTAAGAGAACTACGGACAGTCTTATTGCCTTGGATATCAATACCATATCCAGAGGAATAACTACGTCCTCTACTGTCGTATTTCCAGTTGAAGTAGATAGGACGTGCTAAATGAATAGCACTCACTTCTTCATAATTGTGAGGCATATTCTTACCCTTAAAATTGAGTAAGATATCCATATCCAACTCAAAAGGAATCCGGTTTATCTTATTAATAAACAGGTAATTCAAGGGTTTATCATGTTGGCTGAACTTAGACAGTAACAACCCCCTGTTAGAAACTACTGGGTCAGGCATTTCATGGTTTTCCTGACTCTTAGTTTCAATGAAGAACAATTCCTCATCGCTGAATTTCAGTAAGGGTTTAACCCATACTGACTGTTTTTCAGCATCATGTTCGAGCTTATAAAGCCCGATATCTTTGCAGGTTTGCAGTATATCCATACCTGATACAAAGGCTTGATGTCCGTACTTTTTAGCACGAAGCCCTAATTGCATTGCCAATCCTTGAACGGCAATGTTTTTCCTTTTCGTAGCTACCAGCTCAAATAAGCTGATAGCCATCTCTGTACCGATAAGGCTTTCAATAGCTTTAAATTCAGCTACTGGTTCAACAATATTTAAGATTATTAAATCTTTCATGGTTTTCATGATTTTCTCCAATAAACATAAAAATGCCCTCCTCCGAAGAGAAGGGCGTAACGATTAAGCTACCGGAGTAGCTTCGAGCTTGCCCCATACTTTCTGAGCTACGGAAGACGTAGTTGGGAACCGGAATTTGACATATCCCAAGAATTCTCCCTTTTGGGATTGCGCCCAGAAATTATGAGTGGGTGCATCAAGGTCAACTTCCTCAAGCTGGCCAAGAGCAACCGCTTTAAGCTGATCCTCCTGATCTGCCACAAGGGCAGCAACGTCTTTCAGCTTTACAGACGGGTCGGTATTAAACCAGCCAAATCCCTGCTTCTGTAACGTAAGGCGAAAAGAGTTATTGAATGTAAGGGTCTTTTTCATGACTTTCTCCAAAGTAAGTTGAATGGGATTATTCCCACTATCTAGAGCGAGAGGTCGAAGTAATACAGAGGATAGGGTGACTATCGAGGCTACTATCTGGTTGAAAAGAGAGCAGCAAAAGTGCAAAGCGCAGGGTGATTAAGGAAGCTACGGATGTGTATTGTGTAAAAAATAGTGAGTGAGGCACTATTGCCCCACTCTTGTATTATTAACAACTACAGATCGTATTGATCGTAGCTGTTATTTGACGCGTTATAAATACGCATCAAACTGCATCCGAAAATCCTTTTATCATTCTCCATCCTTTGGAGATTGTTGAATAAAACAAACTTTAATCCCCACTCCTTTGCCTTCATGGCGATAATGGGGTGTACCCCAAATACATGGGTATATCCTGAGAATTTGATCTCTCGGAAAAGTTTTGTGACTTCCTTGTCACTGAATACATCTACGTCCCTATTAGGAGTAGATGTATTAATCCCTGCCTTCCTTAGCAGGGTGAGTTGGTCGCCATTAAACTCATGGCGTGAAATTGGATAAATTTTCATTGTTGTCTCCGGTTGGTTTCCACTATTTAGAGCGAGGAGAGCAGGGCTGTAAGGCCTTTGGAGCTTTTAGAGGTGGGTAGAGTAGGGTAGGAGAGATTGTGGCTTAGAGAGGAAATTAGAGGCTTCTAGTCCCTTTAGGTATTTCCTATCTGAAGTTTGTGTATTGTGTACTTGTGTATAAAAAAAGAAGCCCCACTCCGAAGAGTGAGGCACGATTTTAAGGTTATTTTGATTTCAAAGCCAGAGCCTTAAGAGCTTTCGCCCTTTCGGCTTTACTTTCGTCAAGACGAATCATCTGCAACTCAGACAAATTGTCAACCTCGTTTTCAGCAAGGTTGATGGTTTTCTCTACTGTTACCGCCGCCTTTTCGGCAGCAGTGAACAGATGGAAAATCGTAGAGAAGCCAGCGCTGAGTGCCTGGCCGAAGGTTACTTTAGGTGCAGTAGCAGTAGTCATGGTAATTACTCCATAAGTTAATCGATTAACGGAATCGGATTGATTCCACCATCTAGAGCCTTTGGACGTAAAAAAGATAGTTATTGAGTACCGGGGGGGTACTTTTGCTTTTTTGTCCTCAGGAGGTAAGTATTGCCCCAACACGTTATTATAATTTTTTCAAAAACCTGCATTAGCAATCGCTAATATACTTGACCCCATACAAAATTTTAATTTTTCTTAAAACCTTGGTATACTTTTTTTAACTAAACTATCTGTAACACTTTTAGGAGAAAGCCATGACTGATGTATATAAGTTAATTAAGCACTTTAACCCGGACAATAGCCCAGTAGTTATGAGAGAAGTAAGCGAAAGGTTTCAGCAACTAGCGGAAAATATGATGGCAGAAACGCCTAAAGGGGAGGATCAGATTAAGGGATTGGAGAAGCTTTTAGAAGCTAGAGATTGGTTTTGTAGAGCAGTTGTGAGTATCTATGGAGAACAGTAGAGGTATAGAAATACTAAGTTAATTTTAGTATTTAGTTTCATATTTATGGCGGTTTTTGCTCGACTTCTTTTGCGCGAGCACACTATCGTTAGTTAATAATACAAACGGTGTAAGTAGTTGATTTTATTAGAATTAATTTTGGGAAGTATAGCGCTATACTTTATACGTCGTTAGCTATAGCGCTATAGGCGTATGGGTGCTATAACTAAGTTTATTGTTGTAAGTAAGAAATGCTTAACAATTAAGCGTAAATTAGTTACACTGTTTTAAACTTTAGTTAATAAATTAATAATGAGGTCTTAGTTATGGCGACAACTCCTTTCATTGCGTACTACGAACATTTAGCGAAATTAGCGCAAGTAGCGAATAAACAGACACTGTTTCTTGCTCATATTTTGTATCACATGGAGTTTGATCAGGTGAATAAGCAGTATTACGTAGATATATCGACAATGAAGAAGTTACAGATCATGGCAGAAGTTAGTCCGAATATGAAACCGGAAAATAGGTTGAATTTAGCAAATCAGTACATTAATAAGTTAAAAAAGGCAGGATTTATACGAAGTCTTTCAAGAGGGGTTTGGTTAGTAAATCCTATGTGTTATGGGAAATACCGATCAGTTTCAAAAGGATTGCGTACAGAGAATGCAAAAATTTATACAAGTGCGGAATTTACAGCAGATCAGCTAGTAAAGACCAAGATTGAAGTAGTATCGCCAGAAACAGGCGAAACAGAAGTGATAGAAGTAGGTGATGAAAATGAATACTTTGATGAACAACGAAAAGTACAAGTTGGATGAACGTACTCAGCAGTTAGAACGTCTAATTCGTCGTATGGCAGGATTACTGAAAGAGTATCAAGTACCGGAATACGACTATGAGGCTAAAAGTATTATTGACGAAGTAAACGAAGTTGCCCTTCAGTAGTTCTTCTGTTCGTAAGAACTTGGGCCTATAACTTAACGGTAAAGTGCTGTACTCATAATGCATGTTATGTAGGTTCGACTCCTACTAGGCCCACCATTTGCTTTTTCAGTAGCTTAAAGTAAACTATCTGTACTACTACACTAACTGCCCATAATGATTCCCCCACACTTAGAACAGTATTTTAAAACTGCAGATTCCCGCTCTTTAGACGTTCTTTTCTGGTTATTGCGTAATCAAGACAACATTGGAAATCTTGTAACAACATTAGATTTCGTAGCTTCTGAGTGTAATGTAACAAAAGTTACAGTTAATAAGACATTCCAGAAACTGTATAAAGCTGGGTATATGCAAAAGATATGTAATGGACATTACAGATTAATAGGCGTAGAACCTTCAGTAGTTAAGAGAGAATCATGATTATTAAAGTAATCGCTGTATTTTCTAATGGGGGTAAAATAATAAGAGAGGGTACTGGAAGACTGCTTAAAGGAATAAAACTTAACGGTGAACGTCCTCACCTTATTCAAATATTTACAGATGACGGTACATATACTGCGGAAGATGTAGCAGATTACCATTCAGTAGTTCATCCCGTACACGGAAAGATTACGGTTGATGGAGAGTACCCTTAAATATGGCGTTTTTTAATAGGCAAGATATTGGAAGAATCTATGTAATAAGGATGGAACTACCTGATAGCACCGTAGTTCATAAAATCGGTATGTGTAATTCCGATAGAGCTACAGACAGAATGATGGAAATACTGCGTTCATGGTTTATTCAGTATAGGTTTGTTCCTTATACAGAACTAAAGTTGGATATGGAGACAGGATATCCAAAAGAGTTAGAACAACTTATTCATAGAATTTTAGCCCCTCTTCAATTTATTCCGAATAGAAAGGTATCAGGAGGTACAGAAATGTTTACAGATATAAACGAATTTCGACTTTTGCATTATATTCGGGCATTTAATGAAAGTAATTTTAAAGAAGGAATGCAGCTCACCGACAATGACTGCAACCATTTGTTGCAGCTCATTTGTCAGTAGATAAGATTGACATATACCTATAGGCACTCTATAATTTAGATGGATATAGAAATTTCAATGAGGTTGTTATGTCTGACGAACGATATGCTGTTTTAGACGATTTTTATACGGATCTGTCTAATCCTTATCCTACTCCTTATTCAAAAATACCCCATACTTTTCGTACTAATACTACTTATTATGATGCTTATGTAGATTTGTTGCATACTCACCTATTTAAAAAGAAGGATTACGCTGAGTATTTTGTAAAACTTTGGTTAGATTTTTTAATGACCAAAACAGCAACAAATGAAAATGATTTACTTCTTTTTGCAAAACAAGCAGCGAAGCAAGAGAACATTACGATGCGTACCCTTAAAGAAACGTATCAAAAACAACAAAAACAGAAGTTTGTCCAAGAATCAGAGGTATCTACAAATATGTTTGCTGATCTGCCAGATTATTATTTTAAGAATGGTCAAGAGTTATTAACTTTTATAGAACACCTGCAAAATAAAACATAGTTTTTTATTTTGGAAGAATTGTTTGGTATTAAAAATAGTCTGTAATTTAAAAAGGAAAAAGATGAGCAACAATGCTAATTTTTTAAGGTATTTAGAGCAGCTTGCTGCACCTAAAACAAATAATAAAATTTCTGCCACAGAAATAGGTAACGGTACTTCATCGTTATTAGGAGGGAGAAAGCCTACGACTAAAGCAGATATTAAATATGCTTCTAGGAATATAAGTCCTGCGGAATTAAAGGATATCCGTAAAACAGGGTATGCAAAAGCCCCTGCTACGGGTTCTCCTTTTACAGGGGGACAGGATAAATGGTGGTCTGCTGCTGATGATAAAGGGTCTTTTGGCAGAAATTGGAATAAAGGTCCATTAAATATACGAGTTCCTATAGATCAGATAAAGGCTAATAGGGCTGTTCCTGCTAGCGCTTTGGAAGTATTAGAAAAAGGTAAATTTGTCCCTATAAATGCTGGAAATGCCGCTTTAAAGCATACTTTGATAAGGGGTTTAAATTTTCTAGGCCCAATTAGTGTAGGTGCAGAATTTGGAGCTTTACTGCATCAAGGTCTTGTTCCTTACAGGACAGAAGATGAAAGCATAATTCTTGACGAGAAACGTAGCGGTATTCAACGAATAGTCGATAAACTATCAACTTACGATAAAAAATAATAAGTATCAGTAAAAATATTATTTGGTATTAAAAATATGGCTACTCCTATTATTACAAAAGAACAGCTTAGAGAAACTGTACCTGCTCGTGTACGGACTAGTGTAACTACTGATCTTGTAAATAGCTTAAACGCTCTCGTATTAGATGAAAGTTTTAGAGAGCAATATCGAGAAAATATTATTGGATTCTCTAATGTAATCGCTAATGGGCAGTATAAGTTACAAAACTTTTTAGAAGCAGTACGGTTTGTAACTTTTAAATTTACGGGGTCTACTGATAAAGATGCGTATAAACGTACCTTTCCTGATCGGTATGAAAGATTAATGTCAGAAGGTGCGGATGATAAAACTGTTAGTGCTTATGTAAGTACGTATAAGAAAAACAAGCTTGTACAGCAACTTCTGCAGCAGAATATGATTCCTGTATATATTGCTAATGCAGATACCTTTCAGAAAGCCATTAATGTTCAAGCTCAGCTTATGATGTCTGCTCGTAGTGAGAAAGTACGCAGTGATGCTGCTAATAGTCTTTTAAGTCATTTAAAACCACCAGAACTAAAACGAGTGGAATTAGATATTGGGTATAAACAAGATAGTACTTTGGATGATCTTCGAGAGGCTACTCAGCAATTAGTAGCCATGCAAAGAGAACAACTAGAATCACGGACGCTATCCGCAAAAGATATTGCGGCTACCCGGATAACTCAAAAAGAAGAGATTATAGATAACCCTGAAATGAAAGAGTTTTAATGGTCTTTTTTATTAAAAAGTATTTAGCTATAATGCCTTTTTATCAAAAAGACTTGAAATGAAACCTGAAAAACGTAGAACCCGTTTAGGGTTAATATCGACAATTTATTCAGAGCAAAAACAGTCGTCAAAACAACGAAATCACCCCGCGCCGGGTTATTCAAAAGACGCTTTGATTGAATTTATACTAGAACAACCTTCTTTTGAGGGTTTATACCGTAAGTGGGTAAATTCAGGCTATGATACCTGGAAAAGGCCTTCAATTGATCGTATAGATAATAAAAAACCTTATGTGTTAAATAATATACGATTAGTGACTTTTAAAGAAAATAATGAGAAAAGCCATGAAGACGCTAGAGAAGGGGCGTTTGTGGATTTACGGCCTGTAGATAAGTATGATTTAAAAGGAAATCTGTTAGAGAGTTACAAAAGTATTTCAGACGCTGCTCGAATAAATAAAATTTCTACAAATACTATTTTTTATGGGTGTAATAAGAAGAAATACGCCGCTAAGGAGTTTATGTGGAAATATTCTGAAGACACTCATACCCCTCAATACATAAAAAACACCAGAAAATACCAACAGTACGATGGGAATGGAGATGTGCTTTTCAGTTCAAACGATTTAGCAGAAATACGAAAGTACTTAAAACGAGAAGACTTATCCCCTTTAAATAAGGCTATTCGACGAAATAGAAAATACTTAGGATATAAATGGACAGCCTATCATGAATAAAGAAACAAAAACTGTAGATGACTACTTGAATGAAGTAGATTATTCAGCTTTAGATAGTTACGTGCCAAAAGAGGCCAGTTTAGGCTTTGTTAATTTTATTAAACTTGTAAACGGTAACATGGGGGAAAGTAACATAACTCCCGTAGTTCATTACCAACTACTAGATAATATTTTCTCAAAAAAACAAAAAATAGCGGTACTTTGTCATAGAGGATTTGCAAAAAGTACTCTTCTAACTACTTATTTACCTTTGTATATTTGTGTTTTTGGTAAATTGGATAACTTTGGGGTCGTAAACTATATCCTCGCCATACTGGATAGTCAGGAAGGGGGTGCAAAAACTATGAGAAAATCTATTGAAATGATGTGGAATAATAGCGATTTTCTTCAAAAATATATTCCCTACACCCGTTTTACGGATGCTTTTATTGAGCTTGGTAATATGGAGGGGCATGTACTAGGGATAAAGCTCGTAGGCGCTCAGATGGGCATCCGGGGTACTCGCTTTAGTAATAAAACAGGGTCTCACCGACCAGAACTTTGTTTGATGGACGACCTTCTTTCAGATACGGACGCTAAATCGCCTACGGTAATAGCTAACATCAATAATACAATCCATAAAGCTGCGGATAAGGCTATGCATCCTTCTAAGAAAAAAATGGTTATTATTGGTACTGTGTTTTCAGCGGCTGATCCTTTGTATACTATTATTGAATCCGGTAGATGGTCTTCTTCGGTTTACCCGGTCTGTGAAAAATTTCCATGTACTAAGGAAGAATTTCGGGGCAGTTGGGAAGATCGTTTTCCTTATGAAGTAGTTAAAGAAATGTACGAAGACGCCTTAGCGTTAGGACGTATGTCTGACTTTAATGCTGAAATGATGAACAGAGTTATCTCTGCAGAAGATCGTTTAATTCAAGACAATGACATTCTTTGGTATAAGAGGGATGTACTGCTGGAGAATAAGAGCAAATATAATTTTTATATCACTACTGATTTTGCTACAAGTGAAAAGACTAGTAGTGACTACTCTGTTATTTCTGTTTGGGCATACAGCAATGTAGGTCACTGGTTTTGGGTTGATGGTATATGTAAACGTCAATTAATGGATAAAAACATAGATGACCTGTTTCGCCTGTCACAAATTTACAAACCTCAAGAAGTGGGTATTGAAGTTACAGGACAGCAAGGAGGTTTTATTTCTTGGGTTCAAAACGAAATGTTAAGAAGAAACATATTCTTTAACATTGCTAGTGAAAATAATAGCGCAAAACCTGGGATTCGCCCTAATACGAATAAGCTGCAACGCTTTAATATTGTTGTTCCTTGGTTTAAAACACATCGGATGTTTTTTCCGAAAGAGCTGAAAACTACAGATGCCATCAAAGAGTTTTTAGACGAAATTAGTTTAGTGAGTATAAGCAGTTTTAAATCTCGGCATGACGATTTTCTTGACACTATAAGCATGTTAAGCAGCCTGAATCCTTGGAAACCTTCCGAAGAAACCGAATATAAATACAATGGGGATTCAGGGTTGTGGGAAGAAGAGGCTGAAGACCCTTCAGTAGCTGGTTTATCCTCGTATATTGTATAATTATTTATATTGGTTATACTCCGACAAACCTTTCAGGAGCACCTATGCTTCTTTCTGACCTTTTTAGCTATATTGCCACACTAGATTCAGCAGCGATTAATATCGGTGGTGATGACGAAGGTATGATTGCAGGAAAACATTACCCTAAAGTAATTAATGCAATCAATCTGGCAATGATTGAACTTTATACAGAGTTCCCTATCAAGGAGCGTTCATTAGCTATTCAGCTTTATGAGCATATTACGGAGTACGAGTTGCATCCTGACTATGCTCAAACAAATACAGCATCTACTGAAGTATACAAATATATTCAGGATTCGAGTTTTGATCCTTTCATTGAAAATAACGTGATCAAAATAGAACGAGTGTATGATGAAGAAGGAACAGAACTTTCAATCAACAAGGATGAGGATATTTATTCTCTTTATACTCCTGCTTATAACATTCTCCAGCACCCTTACCCGTCTGATGATAACGCTATTGTCTTAACTTACAGATCGTTACCTGAGACGATTTCAGTAGATGTAGTACCTGAAACTTACGAAGTATTGCTACCTCGCCAACTTTTAAATTTGGCTCTAATTTTTATTAATCATAAACTGCTATCTTCTGTAAATAAGCAAGAATCTTTAGCAAAACTGAATGAGTATGCTAATGCTCTTAATCTTGCTAAAAGCCGTAGTTTATTTAGACAAGATGACTTTCCTAATGACAAAATCGAGGCAATGGGATGGGAATAAGCGCAAATCCGGCTAATCGTGGGCAGTTAGTAGAAACCTTTGTTAATACTGCTTACGATAAAGTAAAAACAGTTCATGATAATTTAGCGGAAATCCTTCGCGTAGCTGATATTTCTGGTTCAAGACAAGCAGGTACAGTTTTACCTACTACAAGAAAAGATGGCTCTGCTTTATTAGGTGGAGATACTTTTTTTCATGAAGATACTAATATTTTATATAACTGGAATAGTGTAACTACTGAATGGGTTCCTTCCGGTTTTGTGAATGTAACTAAACTTCCTATTACCGTAGACAGTGCTATAGCTGCATCAGGTACAGTAGATGTATCTTCTACCCCTTATACAGTAGGCGGTAATAACTTAACTGTATATATTAATGGTGTACATCAATCAGATTATACAGAAACTGACCCTAATACTATTGATTTTGGTGCAAATACACTAGAAGTAGGGGATAAAATTTTAGTAATAGTTAGTGAATTAATATCTGAAGTAGGTTTAACTACCGCAGATCAGGTTAATTTCACCCCAGCTGGTACAGGTGCTATACTTACGGATGTGCAGAATAAGTTGAGGCAGGATGTTTCATTGCTTGACTTTATCCCCGTTGCCGAGCATGCGGCTATCAAAGCAGGAACATCGACAACTGATGTTTCGTCATATATACAGGCGGCAATAGACGCATTAACTGCCGGTGGAAGGATTTTTGTACCAAGAGGCGTTTATAAAATATCAGCGCAAGTAAACCTTGATAGTAATATAGCCTTTGTAGGTGAAGGTAAAAACGTATCAATATTTATATTCGACTCAGCTTTTGGCACCACGGGGAATATGTTTAATGGCTCCGGGGTAACAAACATATCATTTGAGCATATCGGGTTTAATGGAAATGATGTTGGCAGCGGAGGATCGCAAACAAGATTTGCCGCGATGATTGTTATAGCGGCATCATCCAGCAATATAACAATGTCTAATTGCAAGGTATATGGCCATAAGTACATTGGCCTTTCTATTGGAAATGGATGTGACAATGTATTAATTAGCGGAAACGAGTTCACTGACCTTGGGTACGAAGGAACGACAGTAAATGGCGGGGTTTGTTTATGGATTTCAGGTACGGCTGGAGCAAGCCCAACAAATGTCAGAGTTGTTAATAATCATTTCCATGATAATTTCTGGTCTGGAATGCAGGCAAACCTAGATGGAGGTTTGATCAGTCAGAACACATTTGAGAACAACAAGGAAGCTCATATATTCTCATCGAATGATCTTGTTAGTAGCAACTATACATCAAGAAACACTGTCATAAGTAACAATATATTTAAAACAGTCACCATAAATGACATTAGCTCACATGGCATAGAAGGGACATGGTATAACTCCGTTATCTCAGATAACTACATCAGTGATTGCGATCATGGAGGTATAGCGTTAAATGGATGCCAAAACATGGTTGTCAAAGGCAATGTTATAGGCAATTTCAATAAAGGGACTACCTCATGGGGTGGGATTAGTATTTCTAATAACTTCTCATCTCCAAATAACAGCAAGAAGATATCAATATACGGAAACACGTTTTTTGACAATCAATCGCCTCAAACAGCATCCTATGGGGTTCGCTCTGTTGGAAGTGGGGACCCAATGGAATACGTTGAAATCTATGATAATGATTTCGAAGATATTACATTCGTAACGGCATTATGGGGTATTCAAAACTCGAACTGGGATTTCGCTACCTGTAGAAGAAGGAATAATAAGGGGTCTGATGATGTCGGCCCTTACTATGGGGTGTTAAATATAACGACAACAGGCGCTTTATCCGCAACAGGATTCCCATTCCCGCCAAAAAGACTTGAGATGTGGTCTTATGTATCTGGCGCTGCTTACCTCGTAAATAGTTATTCGAGGGTAGAGCATAATTCGACAGGCACTCTAAATATTATCAATATGAATGAGTCTGCTGACGGAACTACTGGAAGGCAAGCATCTTCATCAACAGATGTTGTTGTTCTTCGACAGCCTGACAGCACGGCTGTGACGACTGCGACATTTACATCTCTTAATGTGGCTGGATTCACAATCAATGTGACTGCTCATGCAGGTGGCACGTCAACAATAAAATATGCGGCATACCCATAAAGAATGTCAAAACTCGACGAAATAAGACTTGCTGCTGAATCAGACCTCAAGGTGATTATATGAGTTTTTTTGGTAAATTGTTTGGGACAGAAAAAGCTCTTACTTCCGTAGTTGATGGAGTATCTAAAGGTTTAGATGCTCTTGTATATACTGATGAAGAAAAAGCTAATGATGCAGCTAAAGATAGATCAGAAGCTAGGGCTATGGTAGTAGGTTGGATGGCAGCTACTCAAGGACAGAATCTAGCTAGACGTTTAATAGCTTTATCTATTAC
>Ga0196905_1000655_pt1 | contig 13800 bp, 9 predicted proteins | sample CB_VirMetaG_3_FD_169098 | JGI IMG/M metagenome (GOLD analysis project Ga0196905, IMG submission 169098) | Freshwater to marine saline gradient viral communities from Chesapeake Bay - CB_1508_1S Viral MetaG (v3) (version 3) | ecosystem: Environmental > Aquatic > Marine > Coastal | place: USA... | reverse complement strand
CCTGGATTTGAGTTCAGAAATCGCTCTTTTAAAATTCACCCCCGGTGGGAGCGGGTTTCAATCTTCTGAGAAGATGTCAAACAAACCACCTTCTCAACAAAAATCAAAAAGAAAGAAAAAGAAATAATCTATCCGTAATATTTCGATCCCTTTTCTAAATTGGCCTTGGCACTTAGGGCCTGTAGATTTGCATTAATAGCATGATAATCAAACCAACTCTCGGCAAGAGAAGTGTCTCTAAAATAACATTTGGTTCCTCGGCAGTACACATCAATCCTTTCAAGATCTATCTTTTCTTCCCTGCACCATTCTTCTACTAGATTTTTAAACGGATATTTATGATCAATGTGAAACATTGAAACCTCTAAAAAATCCCCACTCATCGGGCACCTCATAGGCTTCCTTTTAAGCTGGCGATTTACACTTAGCCTAAAGGTCTTGATTTGAGGCTCTATGATTTGCCTCATTGCCACTAAAGCTTCTTTTTTGTTTTGTTTGTATTCTGGGACGGGTTTTATTCTAGGGAATAACTCATCAGTCACTTTACCCTTTCCCAACCAGATTTCCCTCTTCGACCTAGAGGTGACCATGACAATGCCCTTAACAGCTTTGCCTTGGAACTTTTTATTTCGTATTTTATATCTTACCGCACCACGATCCTTCACCACCTTCCATTTGGGGATTAGGTCAGTGACAGAGTTCAAGAACTCCTCATCGTCCCCTTTTACAAAGTAGTTGCATTCTGTTCCGTTAACAACTTCTGTCCACTTTTTTTCGAAGCCTCCTTTCGTGTACTCATTACCTTGGATGGATATGATGCGTCGCATAAGATAAACTCGATTAGTTGTTCTGAATATTTTTTAATATCATCCGCGTTTTTAAGATGAGGGTTTTTACGGACAAGAGTAGATACTGATCTTTTCTTAACCAAATAGTCCATGAGGAATGTTTCGTCTTCTGGCTCTAGGTCAGTGATCTTATGGAGAAGGTCACGATGAGAAAGCATGAAATCCCCCATAGTCATTTCTGACTCATATTCTGGCTCGATGATGTTAGAATATTCGGTGACAGGGGCAAAACTCATTGCAAACGCTTGACGAACAGCTCTGACTTTTTTTACTGAGACTTGGATTTTTTCTGCGATCTGATCATCGGTGATATCTGGATCTGTAGTTGTATACTTACGGATCTTCAGATACAAGTCGGAATAGGAGCGTGGGATCTTGACCAATCTTGAGTTATCTCTAAGATAATTTAGCATGTGAAACTGTAAACACCTATTGACCCAGGTGGAAAAGTTGGCACCTTTGCTTTGGTCCCAAGAATCGTAAATTTTCACAATGTACTCAAGGGCGGCATCTCTGAGCTCTTCATAGGGCAACCCTGTAAACGATGAAATCTTTCTGGCAACCTGAGAAGCCTTCCACATCTGTGATATAATTTGTTCATCGCGCTCAGACTGCCTTTTACGAGACCTGCGCTTCTCCTGCTTTTCGGGTTCAGTAGTCATGTTTTCTCAATCGCTCCGATAATAAAATCTTTGAGTTGGGATTTTGCTAAAATCCCCTCGGTATTCAACCCCAAGAGGTTGGCTTCTTCGCCAAATACAGCGAAGTTAGGCGTACCATCACACTCAATCTGGTCACAAAACGCCCAGTCATCAGTGGTTACGTCCCATTCCCCGAATCCGATAGCATAATGAGGATACTCTTCGGCAATATCGTTTGCTGCTTCCGCCCAGACTGGTTTCATTGCGTTACACGCCGCGCAACCAGGTTGGTGAAAGAAAACAACTCGATGTTTAAATTGTTGATCTGACATAATTGTATTCTTGCAAGTAATACGTTACGTATTATACCATTAAAGATAACGTGTTGCGGATACTTTGGGGTTTCTATCTGTGTCTATCTTACCGACATTACTAGAGAGTCTTCTAGATCCGCCCCTATAAAAGGGATCATGGACCAGCCTCGGTAGTTGTTTTCTATCCCCGCCATGTACTGTCCTTCCGCCCATGATCTCATCACGATAGACTGTAATTCCATACACGAATGCGTCTACAAAGTCATCGTTTTTAATAAATGGGAAAGAGGTCAGTTCAGAAGTTCTCTCGCCAAGATTAGGAAGGTTTTCATATAGAGACACCAACCCATCCTCTACCAATGGGGCGATGGCATTAGCCCTCAACACTTTGTCTTTATTTGGTACTAATTCTTTAATCGAGACGTTTATGGTACGTTTTAATGTCTGGATGAGCGGGACACCCTGCGCCCTACCTTCAATGTATATACATCTGATTTTCCAGGTTTTAACAAGCTGAGGGAAGATCTTTTCTAGATCTGGGAACTCCATACGATCTAGGATGTAATGGATGAGGTGGAGTTTACCTTCTCGTTTGTCATATCCCCAGATACAAATAGCCGTATAGTCATTCATGCGATCGGCCTTATAGGCTGTGTCGATGGTGGCATAAATATATGCGTACTTTGATTTATTCTTCCCATGGTAATCAAACCAATGCTCCTTAAAGATCGCGCCTTGGTCGCCCGCAGGTCGGCCCTGATATAGAGAGTTAAAATCTTTCTCACCAATTGACTTCCTAATGCCCTCAAGGTTCTCAACTGGAAAAAACTCTGGCCAATGGGACTCTCCTAGTTTCCTCCCCAGTACATCGTTCTCCTCATCGATGCATAGAGCCGGGACGTTGAGTTCTTTCCAGCCTTCAGGGTCGGCCTTAAGCAACCTACCAATCACATCATCGACATGGAACCGAGTTCCCATGGAAATAATGGCATGGTTAGGAAGACCACGGGTAAGGAATTGTGCCTGAGTCCAAGCAAATGTGCTCTCCATCACAGTCAGTGAATTACCATCAGCCAAAAGGTCATCTAGGATTCCAACTCCCGGCAACTCCTCATCGCTGATCACACCAAAACCAAAACCGGTAACATTACCTCCCGCCGATGCAATCTTAATCAGTCCACCATTACCATTACGAATGGCGCTTAAATTACATTTGTCCCTATCTATCTCGCACTCAGGAAACAACCATTTCCAACTCTCATGGGAGATGTACTCAATCACCGCCCTCGAGTTTTCATTGGTAAGTTGGAGAGCATAGGAACTCATAATGAACTGGGCTGTAGGGCTCCGGCCCATTTGCCAAGATGGGAAGACCTTAGAGATTAGCAATGATTTCCCAGTACGAGGAGGGAGGGAGATTGCGCTTTGCTTATACCCCCTTTCTCCGTCCCCGATTTTTTGAAGGAAATGTCCAATTACCTCATGGACATGAAATGATTGGAATTTCCCAGCAATGGGAACTTCCGATGTGATAAATCGAGCATATGTTAAAAAATCGGTTCGGCATTTTAGTCTGAGGAGTTCTTGCTTATCCGATAGAGAAAGAGAGGCAATATTAGCCTCCATTTCTTTAACAGTCTGCCTTTCCTTCTTTACTTCTGCCTTGTTCATAATTAATTTGGTCTAGGATCGATGAGATTTCCTGTTGTTTTGTTGGCGATAACCCCGAATTGGGAAGATCTGAATATCTTGATGATAGTGAATTGCCAAGTAATGAGTTAGGTTCTGGTGGTACTGGGGAGTTTATCTTTGACTCTAGGGAGTCTTTAAGCACTTTATTTTTATCTCGTTTTGTCTTACATCCTCCAAAAGTGGGTGGGAGATCTTTTGGAATTAATCCGAGTACAAAATCAGCTAAATCAACAAGATCTTTAGCTGGTTCTAAATCCTTCCATTCTGAGTGCGCAGTTTTTAAGAAATTATTAGTTATGAATAACGCTTCTTTTTTAGATGTAGAGTTTAATTTTGCAATTCTCGTTATATTTTTGAATACATTTACAAGACTATCAGTTGGAACAACACCAACTCTACCACCATTTTTGGTATGATCGAGTCGTTTTACGTAGCTGTAGGTGTCCTTAATAGCCTTAGATGTCTCAATAATACTGAGTAAAGTTTGAGAAAAAAATGATGAGTTTCCAACCATCAGCTTATTTATAAGCCGATACTGAGCATCTATAATTTTTCTTTCAATAGACTCAACTTTTGTAATATTATTATCTGTCTGTTTAAACGCTTTTTCAATCGCCTCAAATGTATAAGTTAATTCCGACCAAAGCTCCGGCCAATCTGCATGTTTTGCGCCCTCTATCCTATCTGCCATTTCGGAAAGTCTTTTAACCCCTTTAATTAACTGGGTTAAATCCCACTGATTACCTCCAGAGTTGCATAGGTTCTCTCCCACTTTAGTTGGGATCAGATCCAGAATATCCGATAGGGGATTATTATTATTATCAGTAGGATCACCCTTAGGTGCATAAGAACTATTATTTGTGGATACCACAGCTCCACATGGATCTAATAGTTTGTTCCCGTCAGAATCCTCACCATGTTTTGTCTTTCTACATTTAGGATCACATGGACAATCCAATCCACCTCCACCAAATAACCCGCCAAGACCGGGAATCCCGCCCAAGATAGATGAGACGGGATTAATGCCAGTTAACGCGGAAAAGGCACTAAGACCAAGTCCAGCCGGCCCTAGGAACGATGTAAATTGCCCACCTAATCCTACAAGCTGGAGAGCTGACGTGGCCAATTGTGGAACGCCTTGAAGCCCACCAAGATTAGGGATGCCTGGTAAGTTGGCAAAGTTAGCAGCCATCTGAGCAATCTCGCCAAAATCCCCACCGGATAACTTGCCAATAATATCCCCAGAGAGAATACTATCTAATCCACCAATCCCACCGGCAGTAGAGATGATTTGATTGATGGAGTCGGGGAGGGAAAGATCTAAAGCCCCTACTGCGCTTCCAATAATATTATTGATAGAGAGTGGTTGGCCATTAAGAATATCTTTACCGATATCCCATACCGGAGAGACAAACTGCGACACCTCCGGTGGGAGTTGGGATAGTCCAAGCATAGCGGCACTATCAATAGCCCCAAGTGCCCCTCCGGCCATGTATGCTGAGTATACTCCTGCTACCTGAGAAGGCAGACCGTTAAATGCCTGGTTGAGGGAATTCTTGCCAATGAGCTGGAGGGCTTGGTCTAGAGTGTTGTTTTGGATTCCACGGGCTAAGACATCTCCCGCCCCACCTGCGGTGCGTAGGATAACTGCTAAATCATCATCGATAACTCCACCACGGTTGATGGCTGAGACAATTTGAGAAGTGACGGCATCAATAGACTGATTGGAGTTGTTGGCAATGGCAATCTTGGCGAGATTGCTGAGCATATCTGCCCCGTCAAATCTACCAGGGAGCGCGTTTGCTGCCATCATTGCTGCCTTAAGAGCAGGATCAGATGCAATAGGAGCCACTGCCTTCCCGGCCGCTTCTAAAACTGCCTTTCCTGCTTTACCCACAAAATCTTGGGAAGAAGGTGAGGCATTTTGTTTAAGCGCATCCATAGGTTTCTTGGATGCAAGAAATTCTTTCCTTGTAGGCGGAGGATCACCTGGATAAAATTGAATAGGTTTTCTGGATCCAGAACTAACCCATTTCATCTGTTTTTGATATCTGAGGCAAATTGCTAATTCAGAATCTAGTCCGGTATCAATAACAGCTTCCATCCCATGATTTTTCTCCGTACAACTTGGGAGCGTGGTACGAAATACAACCGGAGGAGAAGATGCGGGAACCCATGAGAAATCTCCATTTTCGTCCCTTCGGCATATCAGCATCGTTGACCGGAACTTTCTATCCTCGGTAAACTCACGGATTTCCCCTTCAAGCGCTTGGGAGCATTTAGGCATTCCAGATGCCTTGGAGAGATCGGTAGTGGTGGGGGACTCTACTACCCCAGGATCAAATCCTTTCTCTACTATTTTGCCATGGGTGAGGGACTTCCAGGCGTATACAGGATCCGCGCCCTCTTGGGTGTTGTTTCGACGAAGGCATATGACAACATCCTGATTCACCTCATTCTCGAGTAGGTAAATCCGCCCGGCATTATTCTCATTGCATCTCATACCGGGGTCAGAGGCGGCATTTCCTGCTTCCATCTGCTCGCCAAGGATAGTAAGTTGGACCGGGGTCCCTACTCCAGTACCTCTGGGATCTTTGTTAAAAATCTGACTGACAAATGCGTCGTTTGTATTCCCGCCCGCTTTGGAAATCAAACAAGGCGAGCCAATATACTGCGAGCTGAGATGGCCTTTATGACTGCCTTGGACATACATCCAATCCGACGTCATCCCGGCATAGAGTGCCTTTACCCTACCAAGATTTTTGGGATCAGAAACAGAGACAATAGTCCCTATCTCATTAAACGGATCACCAAAAGGCCCTCCGATAGCCTCAGAGGTTCTAGTGGATAGTTCTTTAAGTCCTTGGAGTTCGTCAAAAAATCCCATATTTTACATTAACCTTCTTGGGGTATTTCTGGTTCAAAAAATCCATCCCCCACTGCCCATAGATCAGCAGAGAGATATGCATACTGAATTCGTTTATTTAAATTATCTGGAAGCCAATTTTTAGATATATATTCTACTCTATCCCAAGACTTACCATTTCTATTATAATAATAGGGTACTCTGAAAAATACATTTTTACTGTCCTCTAGTGTTGTAACTCTAGAAACTCCTGCGACTATTTGATTGGAATAATTATTAATACTCATATCACTTTCACCGCCTACCTGCAATATATCCGACTTATACGGCCATAATGGTGGCGCGGATATTTCTGCATTTCTGAGTCCGTTTTTAGGTTTTTTAATGAGTACTTGATATTGGTTATTATCATCATCTATCCCATTAACTATTTCAGAAAGTTCTATTTCAGCGGTTGTATGTGATTTTAAATCAAATACGGAAGTTAAAAAAGCTAAAGAAAGCATACTTCCTTTTGCCTCCATTAATCCATTCCACTTTCCATCATAAATTTTTACTAAATTAGTAGGTTGGAGGGAGAGTATTTTGGAATTAGGATCGTAGACTCTTTGTTTAAACGTATTTTCAGATACTAAAATAGAACCATTGTATGTAAGACTATGAACTTCATCGAGTTTTAATCTATTTGTATTATCTTGGGTGGAGTCTGATGTCCATAAAGAATTGGTGGTGAATGGGAATTGGCTTAATGCCTCACCTTTAGGAGTTTTAACTTCACCTACTCCAGGTATGATAATTGTTTTTTCTCTATCAAACCAACCAAAAGCATTCTTAATTAAAGCAACTTTGATCTTTCTTTCCCATCTCTCATCCCATAGATCCCCAACAAGACCAACATGTTGAGCAAGCCAGTTAAGAATTAATGGTGAACAGGTTTCTGGATCAAGGTAGTCTCGGTAGAATGAGGAAATTTGGTCTTTTTTCTTGGAGAGAAAATCATCCGCCCCACTTGTCAACCATTGAGCAGGAGATTCATTCTCAGAGAAGAGAGGATCGGAACGATAAGCCTCCGAGATACCAGGCAATCTCGAATAGATCGGTCTGGCAATATCACCTTTCTTATAATCCAGCGTGCCTCTTTTAAATGAGCTCTGAGTTACTTGGATGATATTATCAAATAGATCTTTTACTCTGTCATATATGGCCGAAATAAAACTAAAATTAGTATGTATTCTGGTTTCGCGGTAGAGATACTCGTCTTCTATTATCTCTGAGCATTTTTCAAACCATTTTGTGGGTAGGGTAGAAAATACCCCCGCCATCTGCGTCTTTACTTCCTTTCTCACTCCATCTTCATAAAGAAGATCGCCAATAAACCCTTCGGAGGCTTTAGGATAAACCAAGAGAATAAATGAAGAGATGAACTTATCTTTTCTATTCTCAAGGCCTATTATATTTGTTTTTGGTGGGTTGTTAATAGTGCCTAACCTTTCATCAATTACCCTTATCGCTGTCTCAATAAAATCCTCAGAGAAGTAATACTTAGGAGGAAGAAAGATTTTTGTATATTTAGAAGCTGGTTTATCAATGTTTAGTGTTATCGCTGCAGCATCATCAAACCCAACTATCTTTCCACGTAATACTGTGTGGAGGGAGACTTCTTCCACCCCATTGATATAATAGATCAAGGGAGTCCCTGAGTTATAAGTATTAACCGATTCATATTTCCATTTTTTATTTCTTACATGAGATAGTTTGCCAATAAGGCATTTACCGGGATTACAAAGTTCATCTGTCCCTTCCCCATCCTTACAGACAAGCCCTTCTCTAGAGCAACTTTCCATCCTACCATGCTCTGTCCCACCAAGCGGATGGCCATGGGCATAGATAGGAAATCCACCTAAAGTGAGATCTTCGGCAACTACTTCCGAATCCGAGTAAGTATGCCCAATATTCTTATATATAAAGCCATTGAGATCAAGGTTACCCTTCTGAATCTGAATTATCTCATTGCGAGGAGAGTTGATATCTTTTGACTCAAAAGTAATCCTACCGAGTTTATGGGCAAAAATTTTTTGCTTCTTAGTCCTATCAAACTCCAAGATAATATGACCCGAAGAAAGAGAAGGATTTCTTCTTTTTGATTTTATGCTATCCCAGGTCGTAAGATTCATAGCGTATATAGATCAGTATATGTATATGTTAGCGGGCTAAAATCATTTATAGATGTAAAAGTAATTTGAGCATTAAATAATTTATATGAAACGATCCCCGAAGGAGCGGAGAACACCTGGTTATCCGCATTAATTGCGCCTAAGTAGTTGTATAGGCATTTACCCAAGGTCTCAGATTCTTCACCACTAAACCCCGCACAAAGACCCTCTACATTACCTGAATCTCTGATCATGAGTTTCATATCAAAAGTATTAACTGTTTTTATAAAAGAAAACTCATAAAGTTTTCTTAATACGTCTTGGTAGGATAAGTCCGATCCTAGCGATAGGTTTAATGGGTTGATGTATTCCTGCAATGTTTGAAGGATTTCATTTGATCTAAGGCCGGTATTCCCGCTAATTTCTGTCGGATCATAATATACCTCAAGGACAAGGTCTATTGGAACAATCTCTGGCGGAAGTATAGAAACATTTGTGCCCAAGGTCACTCTATTTTTTATCGATTCGATAACATACTGCAGAGTGGTTTCCGAAAGAGAATTACCATTTTCATCACCCATGCAAATAACAATGTTCCCAGACAATACCGAGGAGAGTTGATATCTTTCTTCGTAAGTTAATACCTTGACCAGTGAGGCTTCTGGGGCGAGGGTAATTACTTCATTTTCAAAATCTAAAGCAGTAGTCAAATTCCTTCTACTTAAGACCTCAAATGCTCTCTGTTTCATTGAGTTTACAGACTCAAGATCCTTTCCACCCGCCGCCGCTTCATTATTTCTTAAAAACTCAAGACCGACAAATGCTCTCTCGATTTTATTAATTTCTCCTTCTCCGACGTTATATACCGAACCCCACTTACTAGAGCGACAGATCACTGTCTTAGAATCCTCTGTTTCAAATATCCTGACCTCCTCAAGCAAATCATACTCGAGTCCATTATTAGCAAATACCTTAGTCCCTTGGGGAATAATAACCACGCGGTTGTAACCGGGTACTTTGTAGAATGTAACATCAACGAGCGCCTTAGCACCGATTCTTCTCTGAATACCAAGTTGTCTCAGCCATTGTAGGCTAAATGCTTCTGGGAGGTTGTTTAGGTAATAGAGTAATTCCGCCTGGGCAAATGCCTGGCCTTCACTAATCGCTGCTAATGGTGAAGCTGGAGTGAAATCATTCAATTCCCCTCCCGACTCCAGATTCATCCGAGTCTGAATAGCACGGACTAACGCCGTAGTATTACGACTATCTAACTGAAGAGGGAGAATTGGTCCGTAGATGTTTGACATTAGAATGTATTAGAGGACTTACGAGAAGACATGGGTACCCCGTCTTCTTTGTCTGCGTTGAGGATTTTAGGCAAGGAGCTGGTATCGAAGTAGTCGCCATTGGACATGGTCGCCGGGTCAAATGTTAAGAAATTATTAACTCTTGGCCCTATAAGACTAATTTCATAAATATCCCGTTCTCCTTGATCTAGACCGGGAATATCCCCGAGTTGTCCAAGGATTGAGGCAGCATTCCATATATCAGAATCGCTAAGAACAGACGATATAGCCGATGTAATATTCCTAATCGATTCTGCCCCGGCGGGATTAAATATCGACTCCAACGAAATACCAGATGGATAACCCATATACCCGTCAAGAATAGAATCTTTAAAGGTCGTAGGAGTTGAGTTGAATGCTTCAAATCCAGGATACGCAATCTCAGAGAAATATTCTTGTGGAGTAAGATATCCAGTGGTAAATGAAATTCCCCTATAATCCTTATCAAGATCCACACTTTCCAATAGAGGAATTGTCGTGTTTGAGGGCGGGGTGTTTATTTTTGTATGTGGATTATTTCCGGCAATTGCTGCAATTAGATCCACATCATCACCTAAGGCAGGATCGGATCCTATTGAGGATAGAATATTATCCCCAAGTTCAGAAATTTTTTCGTAACCTGGGAATAATCCTCTTAAAGAATTTATTAAGTAATCTCTTAATTTATTACCATAGTTAGACAAAGAGTCCATCTCAAGATACAAGTCCCTTGAGATAGATGTTCTTATTTTATCTACCCAATCCGCACTAAATTCCTCATCGATATAATCTGTGAATTCTGAATCAGATGCATATTCCGATTCCAACACATTCATGATTATATTGAAAAAATATGTCTCTGAACCTAAAAAACTTTGGAAGATATCAGAAGGGCGTTGTGTATCAAAAACTCTTGAGGGTGAGTTTGCGATTATTTGATTTTGTACTTCTCTGAACGAGTCTGCACTACCATAGGCCACTGACGCCAATCCCGCCAATGTGCTAAAATCATCGGTAATATATCCTACCTTCAAGGTTAAAAAACTCTTTGCTATATTATAATTTAAACCCGAGTAAGTGGTTTAAGGTTTATCAGACACACGTATTGTGGATGGCTGAAGCAACATTTCAACACCTTACTACTCTGCTTCCAGGGGAAGAGCCTTTTATCGGCGATCTTGAGGAAGGCGAAGTTTGTATCAATGTTGCGGATGGAAGGATTTGGGCTGGGGATTCTATCAGTACCCCCGTTGAACTAGGTGGGGCGGTTAAAAACCATCCTATCGGCCCACTTCTTACATCTAATTATCTTGATGTGGACGTATCCTCACCAGATAATCTGCCCATCTCAAATACTAATCCGTTGGATATTCCTCCTGGGTTTTATAGAGAACAGAGAATTCTGCTCAGATTCCCAGAAATCCCATTAGAAAATTTTGTTACCTATTTTGACTACCCAGTGAATTGGGGAAGCGAAGTGATCTGGAAAGCATACTCTACAGGGTTTACTTGGGGTGGGGATGATGAGATCCTAAATCCAACGGCGACAAATCCTATTGATTTTTACAAGGCCCAAGGAAGAATTATCTTGGTAGAATTGAGCTCTTTTGGTCCAAATGCTTATTGGATGGGACGAGTTCTATGGGTTAACTCTAATTCTTAATTTATACCCCCGATCATGTTAGATAAAATCCAGTTCCAGAACGGGACGATCGTAACCAAAGAATATCTCAATGAGGTGCAGAAAGGTTCTAGTTTTTCTGCTAATACCTCACGAGCAAATTTTTATTCAGAACCTACAAATTCTGAACATGCTGGTTGGGCGATTGGCCAAAGAGACTCCCTAAAAGACTGGGAAGTAGCTGATCCTAGGGAGGACAATGAAACTGCCATCGGTCGCCTGGCTCACGATGGTGTTGTTCTAAATTCTTATGATCCGGTCACTGGTGCCAAGGTATGGGGTCCTCCGGCCCTCATTGAAACATCGGAAGGTAGTGGGGTATATGGCGTATGGGTAGAAGCTGGTAGTATTATTCTTAGCGATGGACAACCTATTTCTTGGGGGATTCAGTTTGTTCAATTGCTAAGCGGAGTTGAAATAAACTACTTATATATTTCTGAGCAGGGCGCGAGAGATAATATTGCTAATAACGAGGCCATTATCGTCTCGATTGGTTCAGCTCTTCCTTCAGTTTCCGAACCTCACATCCCCCTCGCCAAGTTAACCTTTGGCGCAGATGGAACATCTCTTGCAACAAATGAAGATGGAGAAGTTACCGGAGCAGGTTATGTAGATCTTCGTCCTTCTCTATATGTTGGTAACCTTAACACTTACCCACGCACCCTACGTAATACAGAGATCAAAGAGGATTCCTATATTGCCAAGAGTTGGGAAAGAGTTATCGCAGATACCTCCAATGGTTCTCTGATTGTATCCTTACCATCCGCGCCTACAGATTCGGATCGTATTGCCATTGTTGATATCTCCGGTACCTTTGATCGCTTCCCTATTGTAATCCGCCCAGGCGCAGATACCAAGATCAATGGCTCGGTGGATGATTGGATCGTCAATATCCGCGATGCCCATCTTGAACTTTTCTACCACGCTAAAACTTCTGAGTGGAAGTTTGAAGAGACCCCCGGTGGTGACTGCAACCCAGTCCTTGGAACATTCCTAAGTTGTGGTGGTAAAGAGTTTATTGGTCAACGTCTTGCTACTGAATGCCCAGACGGAGAGATCATCCCTGCAGTATTCCCTAACACCACCGATAGTGTATATCGTTATGAAGCATCATCTCAGAAGTGCTATAAAGAATACTATCCAAAGGTAGCCATTTATGCTAATGGTGAGGGTGGTCTTATTGCCATCAATAATGCCCCTCGTTGCTCAAAGGACTCAGCAGCCGCGATTTCTGCAGCTGCTGTTAAGAACGTTATTTATGTCGATCCTGCAATTGGTGACGATGCCCTCACCAACAACGGATTCGACGATTCCCGTCCTTTCAGAACAATCGAAAGGGCTCTTATCGAGGCTGTAAGAGAAAGTCGCAGAGCTGGTCAGTATAACGATCGCTATGACCGAGTGATGATTGAGTTGGCCCCTGGTGATTATTATGTTGATAACTCACCCGGTGCAAGCGGCGTTCCCTCACTTTCCTCAAATAGCGGACTCATCCAAAGAGTATTTACTGGCTTCACTGTACTTCAGGTCGTCGAGTCGGATAGATCAATCAGAATTGACATCGATGCACTCGACCCCACTCTTACCCAACCACCTAAGTCTCTGAATCTTGGTCGTATCCTCTACTCCCAGAGCGGTGGTATTGGTAATGTTGTTAAGATCGAGAAGCAAACTCTTAGTTCATCTCTATGGACAATTACTCTTGAGTACGTAAGAGGAACCTTTGCTTTCAACGACGAACTCTACTACGACAATCTTTCAGTCGTCAACCCCTCTACCGGTGGTCTAATCGTCCCTCGTGGTATCTCCATTGATGGCGTGGATCTTCGCAAGGTCCGTATCCGCCCGATGTATGTACCAGAGTTGACTCCGACGGAGATTGAACCTCAGGTTAAAAGGAGTTCTATCTTTAAGGTAACTGGCGGTACATATATTTCTCTACTTACCTTTACCGATAACCCCCAATATGCCCGTACGCATAACACAGTTACTTCAATAACATTTGCATCTGAGGCGGAGATTTTTGGCTCGGGCGATGAAGTCTCTTACTACTCCAAACTAAATTCCCTCTTCAATACATTTGATGGTTGGGGTACAGAAGGTCTTGAGCCAATCCGCGCAGAGACCACAATCGTGGCTCCAATCGCCCCCTCTAAAAACCTCCGTCAGTCCGACCTTGAAGAGAACCAAACTGGTCTGCCCTTCCCAGACTCTAGAGATCTTTCTTCTGTTTCCTATCCAGGAGCCATTAGACTTCGCAGAAGTGGAGCTGATGACCAG
>Ga0196905_1000651_pt1 | contig 13827 bp, 7 predicted proteins | sample CB_VirMetaG_3_FD_169098 | JGI IMG/M metagenome (GOLD analysis project Ga0196905, IMG submission 169098) | Freshwater to marine saline gradient viral communities from Chesapeake Bay - CB_1508_1S Viral MetaG (v3) (version 3) | ecosystem: Environmental > Aquatic > Marine > Coastal | place: USA... | reverse complement strand
GAGTTACGACCATTCCCGATGATACGGATTATAAAGGAACCATAGGTATAACAAACACTATAATAATAGAGTAAGATGATTTTAGATTTAGCCAGAGAACATATTGCTGATATAATGACTATACCACCATATCTTAGTGGTTTACAGAGTGCGTCATCTATACTGGACACTTCTAATTATACTATAATGGCTGTCTCTTTTGGTAAAGACGGTGATGGGTTTAGAAACCATGCACATAAAAGTGTTTTCAGGGATTATGAAGACACTTTAGAAATACCTCCAGCCTATGAGAATTATTTAGGTGTAGTATCTTATAGTAATAATCTAAACATACTTGAAGTATTAAGTTCTGATGATTCATTGTCGGCTTATGGACCTGCTAGATTTGACTTTCCAACACTTGAGCAAATAGATATATCATACCTTACTGGTACTAGCATATACGTTACAGCCACTGATGTTTGTGGAACAGTTACTGGTAGTTATCAGGTTACCGGTGACATTCTATATCTTGATAGCCATCAAGTAACATCAATTTTTAATGGTCTTGCTTCCAATAAGATAATAAGTGAAATAAAAGGTAATTTTACTACAATCTACACTAGTAGTATTGGTCCTGACGTGACTTTGGAACTAGATGATGATGCTAATAAAGCAGTTATAGATTTGATAATTGGAAGCGACTTAGGATATATCGTTACAGGAACTAGCGAAAATCCTGGTAGGGATACTAAATTAAATAATTTAAGTATAGTAAAAGACACAACAAACCCAGGAAATACTTATTATCCTTTGGATGAGATCTTTATAACTGGCACTTATGCGGACGGAGAATTTTTTGAATATACCTCAATATATGTCCCTGGTGCTACAGACAAACTCTCATTCTTTTTTATTCCAATTGCCCCTACCGTTAGACAAATAAACCCGGATAAGTTAGGCTTTGGTCTTTCCTCTGATCCTCAAGGTGGATTAGTTATAACCATTAATGAGAAGGGGTTCCCTGGAGTAGGTAATGAAGCTAATTTAATATTTTCTGTTTTTGATAGCCCCGATAACGACGGGGCCGGACTAAATTGGCCAAAATTCAATGTCACAACGCAAGGTGATGATAATGCATTATCTGGATATGATTCTTATGGCACAGCTTCTGCCTTGGATTTATATTATAAACTGCTACCTTCTGATCCTAAACCAACTGATACTAGGTTAGAAGAAGCAAATTGCATTCCATATATTGTAAGTTCAAGTGAATCAGTAGACTTTACTATCCCTCTAAATGGTCTCGGTATTAATTACGATCTTGGTCATTATTTGAATTATGCTCAAAACATTAAAAGCCTTACTCCATCATTATATATATCATCTTTATGGACGGATGGAGGAACTTTTATACCGTCAGCCTTAGATGCTAGCTTTGTTATTTATGCTAAAGATCCTGGAGATAACTTTGAGGAGAATCAAATTATGTCTGGGATCCTTAAACCTGGATTTAATACTTATGGCACGGTAGACGAGAATGGATTCCTAACATTTATGGATGGTGAAGCTTTAACTGGAACTTTGGATACTTTATATGATAAACTATCTGAATGTAAAGCTTTTAGAAGGATAGAGACTGATACTAGTAATACCTGTATGCACGTATCTTTCTTAATTCCATCCGGGGACGCTGGAGCGATGTATCTATTTGGTGGTTTATATTCTATTGGATTATGGACTCTGGATATAAAAGAAATGCTTAAAAATGGAGAAAATCCACCTTATAATTTCTCTATAAACAATAATCCTAGAAAATATAAACTCTTTAGTAAATATATATCTTCTAGAGATCTTCTCTATGTAAACAATAAATCTTCTGGTGCTACCCAAGAAGCTGCTATGCATTTATTTATGAACGCTAGTGAATATGTGGGAGTCCCATTAGGGTTTAGATTTGATATTAAATTAAAATTCAGTTAAAATGAACTTAAATATTGAAAACGAATTAAATATAGCTGGGCACTTAACAGTGTCAAAACGCTATCAAGATGGCAGTGAAGAAGTTGTATTCGATGATCACAATATCATTACCTCTGGTATGGGTATTGGATTATCTCACTTATTTTCACTCGTAGGGTCCGATAAGATAACTGACTTTCAAATAGATAGATTTCAAGTAGGCGTTAGTGGTGATGACCCAAATGACGAGATTGCTGATAGGTATGAACTAGTTGGTCCTTTAACTGCTTTAGATGAATACATAGAGGAGTATAGTAATCTATATGTTGTAACCGGGCATATAATAAAGGGTTCTACAGCTTCCGTTGCAGCAGAGGATAATTTATATGGAATTATACCATATAATCAAATAACTAGATTAGACTCTAGGACTGTTAGATTTACAATAGTTTTAGATGAGACTGTTGCCAACGACCTTCAGAGAGATGGGGAAGATTCCCTACTTAATGAGATCGGGCTCTTTATGAAGAATATAAAGAAGAATGATCCACCGGCCCCTATACTTGTAGCCTACAGACAGTTCTCAGGTATCAGAAAAACTGATGACTTTGCTTTAGTTTTTAGATGGAGTATTACTTTCTAAAATGTATTTTCCCGACGACTTTTATACTGTTACAGGAGTTACCAAGCTTTTCAATTGTTGGACAGATAAGGTAACAAAGTTTGATACTAGTTCTTTTTATAACTGGGAGCAAGACAATTTACCAATATACGATTTGGATGAGAGAACTTATTTACTATGGGAGAAGCTCGGTTACCCAACCTCATCCGTCCCTGGTGCAGCTTTAGTCGTATCTGCCGATGTCCCAGATGAGTTAATGGGATGTTCTAAAAATATATTCAGGGATATTAAAACTTGCATTGAGGCAATACCTAAGTATGTTAACTTTCCTGTTGTCGTAGAAATTGCTAATTTCGGCCTCCAGGATTCCTTAGAGCTAAGAAACTTTACATTTGGTCCAAGTGGATCATTAGAAATTGTTAATAAAAACTTCGCCCATACTGAAGCAGGAGCGTCCTCTACTTTTGCTACAGTACTATTCATTAGTGAAAGGACAAATACTGAAGACAATACCGATGGTTTAAATGAATACAATTTTGCTTCTGGCGTATCTTCAGTAGACTATGCAAAAGAGTTGCTTGACGCTAAATATGCGCCACTTGATCAAGCACCTTTTAGAATTTTTAAACAATCTAAATGCGAGAGTATTGATTCTTTCGTTTATAGTTCAACTCTTGCAAGTGAAGATCAAAGAATAAATAATACTGTATTAAATGGTTATGTTAAGTCTCCAAGTAACTTAATTTATAACAGAGGAACTTTAGTTATTCCTAATAGAGGAGGATCTGGAAATCGAAGGGACCCATCCGATCACCCTAATGGGGAGCATGGAGTTTATTTTGAAGCTTATGAGTATAATCCTAATAATAGTGATGAAATTCACACAAAAGATGCTAGTTCCTTTGATTTAGTTACTGATGAAAGAGTAAATTATGAAAATAACATTAAAAATGGTACAGAGGTTATTTCATTATTCTATGGAAACACATTGCCAAAAATTATTATTGACAATTGTAATGGTCCAATATATGTAAGAAACTTTTTCGTAGACGGGTCTGGTTCAACTGTTAGTAATAACGATTATGGAGTTTTTATTTCAAATTCTACAAATATTTATCTAGAAAACATCGTCTCAACTAGGCATAGAAGAGCAGGTATAAAAGTTGTAAACTCTGAAATAAATATTTTAAGATCCTGTGTAGCTACTAGAAACTATGGCTTTACTCCTGGTGATAGCGAGAGATTGATAGGTCCATGGGAAGAAAGAATAAACTATATTGATTTAGATAATAGTTTTGAAAATACTCTATTGCGCGATGATGATTCAGCAGGGCTACATGCCATAAACTCATTAATTAATATAAGTTCTACTCAATCCCACATGGATAATTTGTATGCAAGTAAATTAGATTCATTATTAGGTGAGGTTAATCTTGCAAAGCCGACTGAAACAAGAAATACTATTCTAGAGTTCAGTAGGAATACTATAGGAATAAACTTAGAGAACTCTATCCTAAAAGGTGGGGTGTATGAAGATAAAAATAAAGAATCACAAAATTTATCTATTGCTTATAATACAGCTTTATCATTAGAGTTAAACACCGGTTATGGTTTAAAGGCTGTAAACTCAAAGTATTCCTTAAATGGTAGAACTTTTATTTTAGGTAACCTTGTTGGAGCGGATTGTTTTAATTCAACTTTAGAATTAGATAAATTAACAGCAATAGGAAATCAAAAACAAGCAGTTAAATTAAATATTTCTAACTTAATTTACAATAAGAATAGTATTTTACCAACTACAAAAGAAAGTGATCCTAGAGCTAATTATGACACCTTTTATCACTACGACTTTTCTGCCAATGGATCACATCTAGAGCTTTTTAATTCTAAACTACTACCAGTTCAAACTTCTGCGATAGTTGATAAAGTAGGACGATTTAACTTTTCAAGATCATTCGGACGCCCAGTTGGGGCTGATTACCTGTTTGGAAATTCAGACGGTATCTTACCAGCTATATCTTTAAAAAATAATTCAGAGGCCAAACTAATACATTGTAACATAATAAGAGAGGATGAGCAATCTATAGCAAACTTTGCAGTAAAGGGATCAGAAATTTCTGTAACTAATGGGTCTACTATGACTTTGCAAGGATCAAAACATTATGCTACTAAAGTTTTTGGACCTCCTAATCAAGCAAGACAAGAAAGGTTAGCGGGAGCTTATGCAGGACAAGGTTCTAAAATAGAAATAAATGGTCCTACTGCTTTTGCTCAATTCGGTGTTGATTTATATGCAGAAGATAATTCTATAATCGCTATTAAACCACCTACAGATAATACTGATGCAAACTTTGATGTAGATTCATATAACCTTAATGATCCTTTCAACCATACAATGGTTGAACTACATTCTACAAGGTCTTGTATTGTATTGGATAAGCACTCTACTTTAAACATTAAGGATTTAGGATATTACAAAAACTATTGGAAAGGGGAGTATGGAGTTACCGCAGTAACTGATGGACCCCTATACGACCCAGGGTCAAATGGTGATTATATCTCCAGTGGATTCATACAGTTTTATCCAAACCCTATAGATGGAGGTGGAGGAGTTATAAATAATTATAATATAGGTGCAAAAAATAGTGGGACCTCATTTCAAAAAATAGGGTCCCATACAATTCCAGCCCTTCTTACAGGCAAAAATCAAATCTTTGATCCAGGGGAGGACACCACTACCTACACTGAATTAACTTATGGCGGAATGTGTGTAAGAGCGTTAAATCAAAGTCATATTGATTTAAAAAATGTTCACTTCCCATGCGGATTCTGGAATCCATCTGATGTTTATTACGATACTACTGGAGGATCAGTATATTTATGTAACAAATTATTTATTTGGAATATAGGTAATGATAGTACAATGGAGTCAGCATTTGTTTCAGTAGAAGAAGACTATCCAGAAGATGCAAACTACCATGGGCCTTTAGGTGGATGGTTAGAAGTAGGTAGTGAAGATACCTTCCATAGTGGGGCTCCTATGACTACCCCAGACACAGAATCCTTATCTCTTATAGACTTTTATGCACCATGTAGTGGTAACCCTTGGGCACCAGATGTTCATAAGAATAAAGGCCCTTTTAGACTGTATTTCTCAGTTCATCCAGAAGCTTCGATTCTTTCAATATCAGGATTAGGTGGAAGAGTCGGAGAAATAGATCAAATATATAGTCAGGGGTACCACGCATCATCTAATTGCTCCTCAATAGGCCCTTCTAGTCTAGATTCTAGAATAAGAAGATATAATACCGTTAATAGTCAATGGGAAACTTCAGGGTACTATTATAGTAATGAGATTATTTCTAATCAGAATGGAGCGGTTTTGTTAGACGAATCATCATCTAATCTTTTTGCCAATGCAAAACACTGTAGCATTGGAAAGTCTAATATTCCAACTCCTGTAAGAAGAATCTTACCTTATACTCAAGTTAAGTATGGGGACTTTGCGAATGATACATATAGAGATATTGGTAGGGGATTTAGATCAAGTAATACTTTCGAGCTTGACAGTAAGGATTCATAATGAGTAGGATTAAATTTTACGATAGTAACTATAGGTTTACAGACCCAGTAAGATTCTTTAAAGCTAATGATCCCTACTATTGGGAAGTGGATAATATACCTTTAAAGCAAATTCATGAAAATACTTTGTGGTTGAAGGATCAAGTAGCTGAACTTAATACTGCTGCTGGTGTTGATGGTATTGATAGGAATGAGCTTAATGAGTTAAAGCCATATGTAGAGGGTTCAGATTCTACAGTCAAGGTTAAACCAGGAAGATTTACTGCTAGAATTAACGACGCTTACAGTTTAAATAGATTGCAAATAATTAGACATCTTACTGGCTTTGATATTACTGAAAGCAATACCTGGGCTGCTACCTTATTGAATGACCAAGTTCTAGGTCCATTATTAGAGAACTTTAAGTTTTACAATACACAAAGCTCTTTTGGCATGAATGGCTTATCAGAGAGAGCATTTACTTATCCTGTTCTTAGACCTAGAGATGGTAACCAAGTTATAACCCCAGGGAATACGGCAAATATAGATTACCCTGATGGAATAAATACACCTCCTTATCCTATAACCGAGGTCCAACTTTGGGCAAATAATAGCCAAAGAGGGACAGAGTTCGTTTTAAGGCAATATGATAATGCAGGTGCATTAGGGTTTGCTTCCCTAGGTGTTGCTGAAACAAATTTTGTTAAGTTATGGCGTGGTGTAACTAGAACAGCAGTAGTTGATGTTCCAAGTGAATTGTCAATTACGATACCTGAGTTTAATGTTGAAGACTTTTATTATACTAATGAAGCAGGAAATAGAGTTCCATTTAGTGAAGCTGAAGAAGCCTTAGCTCCGAATGCTGTTAGAATTGATTTGCTATTTGTTTATTCTAAGCCAGTAGATACAAGCTCTACCACTATTGCTAAGTTTATAAATGATAATCCAACAAAAATAAATAGGCCACAGTTGGGACTTGTTCTTGGTGCTGGGATAGGTATGAACTTTACTGAGGGTCCTCTAGATGCAGTTGGAAATTCATCATATAAAAACTATGAAGGTATAGACTCCCAAGGAAGATCTAAAATTCTAGCAGATCCATCGGATCTTTACATGAATTACGGTGGCTTTGGGGTTACGGGAGAGGGTGACTCAGGAATTAAAGGTTCTTTCCCTGTACCTGATGACTTGATGAACCTTAGCCCACTACTATCAGAAACTTTACCTGAAGAACATTATAGTTTAATTGGTCAGACTATTCTTCCACTAGCTTACATTGTTGTTAGGAGAGACGCTCCTAAGAATGATAGAGGAACTCCAATTCTAACTAGTGCGGATGTAATTGATATTAGACCATTCCTCAGAACTACCGAATTAAGTTATAATGAAAGGGCTGGTATTGCTGCTGCTGTACCACAACTCTCCATAGCTAACCCAGTAGCAACACAAGCAGAGTTGGATTACGAGATTAAGAGAGCTTATAGAGCACTACGGTCTCAGATAACATCACTTTCCACTTCAATTTCTGCTCAAACATCACCAAAGATAGTTGGTGGAGGTTATGTCAAGGGAGGATTTAACTTTGGAGTTGAGGGTGCAATATGTAAATATATATCTGACACTCAACTTCAGGGTTCTGTTACAACGGAAGCTCTAAAGTCAGCAATGAAAACCAGATATGGCCTTCCAAACGATTACTCAATACCAGATTACCCAGACTGGGATGTAGCTCCATGGGTCGAGGGAAATAACTTACCTAATGCGGGTCAGTATCCAAATGATAGAATACACGTACATGCTTTTAATGGAGACTCTGATAATCTAGACGGTCACTCTTTTGGATCATATTCAAACTTTAATCTTTCATCAAGACTTAATAAAATAGGAACCAAAAACTGGAGAGGTAAGAGCGGCATGATGAATATTTTCTATGTTAAAAAGAGAATATTCATAGATAGGTCTTCAGTTAATTGGATGGATGATTACCACGTTGACGTTCAATTATGGAACTGCGCCCCAATGAGTTGCCAACCACAGTATGACTACTTTGTTGGAGGAACTGGAACTAATGCTGTTTGGGTAGAAAAGCAAAGAAACGAATTCACTATCTACGTTGCATGGGTAGCACAAGACCAATTTTTTGGTGGTAATAGAGACGACAACCATTTAATACCTGCTGGTGCTCCTCCATTTAATGGTGAGTTTTTCAGTAATAGGAGAATACAACTTCCAGATCAAAGAGAAGAGACATGTTTTGCTGGGTTCGTGGTTATAAACAGGGATATAGAATTAACATCTGATTCTTCTCAAATGGGATATCTTGGTCAATCTGGTGCTGGTATAGCAACTTACCCAACAATCACATTTCAAATAACAGGATTTCCCGTTGGAACGTCCCAGATTGGATCAAATCTAAACGCTAGAGCACCTACAATAAGTCTAGTATAAAAAAAGGAGATTATATAGGTGAGCTATCTAGGGAATCTACACAGATTTAATTGTGGTGAATACATTCCTGGCCAGCAACCTACAGGGAGTACCGCTGCTGGGGGTAGAGAAATAATTGTACCTCCTTATGTCTACAGTCCTCCTGACCCATCTAGACCCGTAATTTTTCCACCGGTAGAAGAATGGGTCTGTATTTGCGATAGCACTAGGTGTTATCGAGATGGCGGTACAATAAAGCCTCGGGATCCATTTAATGTTGGGTGCTTTACTCGTAGATATAAATGTATAGAACTATCTGAATATAGATCTAGATTCCCAAATGGTAAGACTCCAAGAACAAACCAAGTCTACAGTTCAGAGACAGAGTGTATAAATAAAGCTTTTGATATAAAAGAGCCCTGCGTACCATGTGAGAGAAAGCCTGACCGCCCCCGTGGCCAACGGGGACCCACTACCGGTGGTGGACCTGGAACTGGAGGAGGTGGACTTCCTGGTACTGGAGGCCCTCCTGGTCCTGGAGGAGGTGGTACAGGAGTCCCTGGTCCTTTTACTGGTCCACGCGGTGGTGGAGGACTCCCTGTTCCTGTTACTACGGGACCGGCTGGACCTGGAACCGCTGGTCCACGCGGTGGTAGAGGACTCCCTGGTCCTGCTACTACGGGACCGGCTGGACCTGGAACCGCTGGTCCCGGTGGTGCAAGAGGCAAATTTTGTAGACAGACAAGAATTTATTGCCCTGATGGAATAAATGTAAAAACTATAACTTTTGAATGTATTCCTTGTAGGATAGGGTCAAGAGTTTTTACACTTGATGAAGTCTTTGCTTTACAACCACAAACAGCCGTACCGGTGCCATGTCCGCAAAATTGTATGCAAAACCCGGAAAGGAAATGCGGAGATCAGACTCCTATTGGTGTAAGGAATCAACTTATAAGAGTAGAAGAAACTCCAGATAGAATAACATATGTCTACAGATGCCCAGAACGTACTGAGGGACCATTCACCGGGTCTAGACCAAGAGATCTCGGTACAGTTCCTCCCGATCCAGGAGGTGGACTCACTACCGGTGGACCAATAGGCACTTTTGACCCATTACCACCCGGTTCAGGAGGTGGACCCACTACCGGTAGACCAAGAGGCACTTTTGACCCATTACCACCCGGTTCAGGAGGTGGACCCACTACCGGTGGACCAAAGCCTTTTCAAGTTCTACCCCCAAGGGTTGGGGAAAGACCTAGGGGGTTTCAACAGCCAGTATTTGAGATTCCTAGACCTAATGAGACAGGGGTAGCTGGGCAACAAACTGGAAGCTTTGGTACACAGCCTGACCCAGACCCGTTCCAGCAAACAGGTAGCGTAGGGGTACAGCTTCCTTCAGAACCTCCTTCCCTAGGAAACTTATCTGGTAGGTTTAGATGTATTGATGGCAGGTGCGTAGAGTGCTCAGAACAACAAATAGAATCGGGGCTTGCTTGCCCATTTGATGACGCTTCTGATTGCGAATCTACATGTAGAAGATCCAACCCAGGATTATCTTATAATAATTCAAAGAAAGTATTTGATGTTCTATCCCTAAACAATTCTACATTATATCCTGGTCAAATTGTTAGTCCACCATCCGAAATAGAAAGTTTAATTGGAAATCAAACTGCAAGGAATAAAACAACAAAAATAAAGTTGACTAAACCTTACGACTTGGACCCAACTGAATCTAATAAATCTAACAACCAGAGGGAAGATCAAGCAAGAGAAGCTCTATTAGATAGAAAATATAATTTCTTTACTAAACCACCTACTAAGTCAACAGAAATAGTAACAAATAATTACGAGGGTAATATATTTAAAAAGTTTATAGCAAAAGAAGTTGACTACTTTATGGCTAGACAAAATAAACTATCACCTTGGAATGAAGATTATGTTTCAAACTTAACTTTAGATAAAATAGCAATAAGTCTTAGTGAAGGTCTATTAGACGCCTTTAATAATATTCATTATTTTGGAAATACTAAAGTAGATGTTAAATTCTTTTTATCCACAATTAAAAAACTTCTTTTGACTGGTAGAATTAATGAATTTGATGCTAACTATTATATTAACTTAGCTAGAAAACAAAGTAATGATAGTTTTATTGAATATGATTCTTCGGAAGTTAAAAATGATTCATTAACGCAAGCTGTTCTCGGTATTTTATCAGTTCAGGCATCATCTGCTGATTATAAGCAATATGAAGGTTATTTATCAAAAATACAAAAAAGACAAAAGAGGCTCAATACTGATATTAATGCAGGAATTCAAATTTCAAAGCTTGATCAACTTGAATCATCTGATGATTTCGTTTTTTCTACTGATACCGGCATTGGGGTAGTTATTTTAGATGGGGAAGTGGGAGACATATCAGAAATAGAATCTGTTATAGAATCAGGTGACGGACCCGATTACTATATTTCCTCTACAATGATAGATGGTATTTCTAATACAAATTTACCATTTATCTTAACTAATGATTCTTCATCTACTTTGTATGTACCTCCTGGAGTAAGATTTAATGTGCTTTCCATCTTGGGCTATAATCCTGGATGTCAAATAGAAGTTTTATCCCCAACTTCAATTAATGAATTTACTGGGACTTATAATGAAGAAGATTATTTAGATCCAATGTTCTTTTATTTAGATTTATCTACAGTAAGGGATCTTTCCAGGTCAGAAGACATGGTAGACAACATTGAGGCTAAATATAAGTTTACTACTGATCAAAATATAATTGATAAGTATGTAGAAAATTATTCCTTATCAATATCTAAAATAAATTTTGATTATCGTGATCCAATGGTAAGATATGCTAAAGACTCCGGTGAAATAACATTAAGACAGAATGATTTAACTTTTAGAGTGTTTCAATCAAACAGGTCACAGAATGATGCTTCTATTTTAAGTAGGAACATACCCTTTGGATTTATTGTTACTCCGGGTAATGGCTCAAAACATAATCCATTCGGAAACCAATCAAAAATAAATTATTTTGAAAATGGAGTAGTATCCAGAATTGCTGATTTCATACCAGACATAGATGTAGATGACCGATCCCTACTGACTCCACCTTTGGATCAGATACCTATTAGTGAGAAATACTCTGGTTACTACATTGGAGAAGTAGAAAAATTAAATCCTGACCCATATGGATTTATTTATAAATATAATACTGAGTCTGATAGGTTTAAAAACTCTTATTTCAATCCTGATTCAAAAACTTACTCAAAGTCAGCAGATTCAAGTCTTGTGGATGAGGGGAACTTTAAGACCGGGGCATCCTACATTGTAAATGATGTGGTTGATTATTTATACAATTCTTACTCATCTGTTGAATTTCTAACTTGGTGGGATGTTTTCACTAGAGTTCCATTAGATAAATTTACAAAACTTGGTTATGAAACTAATAACTTATTTTTAAGTGAATTAGCTAATGGATCTAGAGGAGTCAATATTAGACCAGTAATCAGAAGAAATGAAAAAGAGATAACTGGCATAAAAGAAGCTATTAAAGAGGATGATACTATAATTATTACGGAGAAAGATAGGAATGCCACGAGTAATACGTAAGAATACTTTGACATTTGGACATAGCCCTACCTGCTTCCCGCCTACGCTTCCGACACCATTAAAAGAAGATGTACACGCAAATGGATCTCCTGTGGTTAGGGTAGGAGATCCGTTTCTACCTCATGGATGCGTGGATCTTGCTAGTCACCCTCCTATAGCCATTATAGGTAGTCCTACCGTTTTTGTTGGTGGACAGCCTATAGTTAGAGACTTTGATCCATTAAGTTGTGGTGACATAGCTCACGCTATAGATGGGACAGTGTTTTCTGATGGAGGTGGAGGCTTTGGTGCTTTAAGGGAGCCAGATGACCCTCTTCAAAGTTTTGGCTTTGTTGTTGAACCACCTTCTATAAGTTATTCTAATCCTAACATACGTATACGAGTTATTTACAGAAGAAATAGCTCTGGAGATATAATTGGAGTTGAATTTACTGAAGTGTACCCAATCAGGCCAAGTGAAGCTTATACAAAATTGACAAGTGAGCAAACACAAGAGCAGTTCTTTAATAGACCTGGGAGTCCTATAACTTCTCAAGCTGGTGCTTCTATTCCTGGTCAAGGAATACCTAGAATATTTACAGATCCAATACCAATCTCAAACTTTAGGGTCAGAAGACCTGGAGGGGGTGATCAAACTTTGTGGCCTGGAATATTTATAGACTCACTTACAGGTGAAATATATGGTACGCCTACGAGTGAACCTGACTGGAATGGAGGTATTACAGCAACAGTTGATGTATATGTAGAAGCATCAAATTATACTGGGTATCCACAAGGAAATTTTGGATCAGCAGATAAGATTAGACTTAACTTTTCTCTATTTGACGAACCCAATCAATAAATATTTTATATTTCAAAAATTTTATATCACTTTCTCTCATAGCTAAAATAAATATAAATAAGGACGTTATTCTATGAAACATAACTCAATTAATGAATCAGTTGTTAATGACATAGTTTCTCAGGCTTATTGGGGAACCGCTGGCATTAAAGTTAAAGCACCTTCTAAGGTCGAGGAATCAACTGAGGTTGAAGCCACCGAAGAAGTTGATACCCCACAGGAGGAGATTGTTGAGGCCGAGTCTCACGAATGCCCTCTTTGCTGTTCAAAACTTGATGAAGAACTATCAGATGATGTTATTGCAGAGCATATCAGTGATATTCTAGAGATAGCAACTTCAGTTTCTCAACTTACGGAAGAAGATATTGATGGTGAAGAGGATTCAGAAGATTAGGAGTAAGTAATAGTGGCTGATAAGCATTTACCGGATATTTCTGTTGGGGACTTCGCTCAAAACATTTTAAATGAAATGGGTAGGAACCCAAAAGAATCTCTCCGACCAAAATTAAAAGAGGCTACACTTGGGGAAGATAAATCCCCTGATTACTCAAAAATTAAAGTTGATGAATCCTTTGTGGACTTTGCTATTAAAACTGTAAATCCAAAGTTAAAGTCTAATAAAAAAGTTAATACTAAAGTAGTTCAAGAAGAAAAGCAAAACCTCCAAGAGCAAACAGAAAGTTTAATTGAGGAGTTTTCTACAATAATTAAGCGTGCAAGACAAATAATTGAGGAACTAACTGCCGGAACTACTTCTGTTGGTAACATCGGAGTTAACTTGGCAGGTGGACAAAAAAAGAAAAAAAAGAAAAAGTCC
>Ga0196905_1000646_pt1 | contig 13903 bp, 18 predicted proteins | sample CB_VirMetaG_3_FD_169098 | JGI IMG/M metagenome (GOLD analysis project Ga0196905, IMG submission 169098) | Freshwater to marine saline gradient viral communities from Chesapeake Bay - CB_1508_1S Viral MetaG (v3) (version 3) | ecosystem: Environmental > Aquatic > Marine > Coastal | place: USA... | reverse complement strand
CAATGCCTTTTTAATCTCATCGCGCAGTTCAATAACAGAGTCATAATTATACCCTGCCACTGAAATAATCACACGATTATCACGGCACCAAGCAAGTGCTTTCATATTACCAACAGTTGCCCATTGAGAATTGCTGCTACTCTCAGACATATTGCGAGCACCAAGTTCAAAGAACTTAGAACGAGCAGCATTCCTACAAGCAATGTTATTAGCAACTGAGGTTTCCCAAAGACTCATTGTGGGAGCAGTAGTTTCACTACCACTTAGAGAACTAACCATACCACCAAATGCTGCTGATTTGGTAGGAACTTGAGCAGCTGCAACTGTAGGAATCTGTCTTGGAGATGTAATCTCTTCAGCAAGAACAGGAGCACACAGAGGTGTTGTTGGGATTGCTACTGCGGCAGCAAGAAGAATGTTGTTAATCATAAGAATAATAAGAGAAAATAAAAGGGAGGATTTCTCCTCCCCGATTTTATCAGAACTTGAAGGTGGTTTGAATCACGCCACCCCAGTTGGAGGAGTTACCAGCAAGACGCTGATTGTCGCTACCATAGATGATAGCAGGAGTGATGCTGATGTTATCAGATACTTGATACTTGTAGAAGATTTCAAGAAGAGTGGACTTCTCAAGATTTTCTCCAGTAGGTGCCTGACCGATAGCAACACCAGCAGAGTTACCATCAACAAACACATCATCCCAAGTGAGACCTGCCATCCAAGACTGACTGTTGGTAGCATCGCTCTTGGTGCCACTTACAGTGTTCCAACCATAACCGAGGGAGATGGAAGGTGCCCAACCAGATTGGGTGGGTTCCCAGTATGCGTTGATAGCATAACCGTTGGAGGTTTGACCTGGAACCAGAGCACCTGAAGCACCGTTCAGACCATTGTAGGTACGAACACGAGTGCCTTCAGTACCATAACGATAACCGAAACCAACACCCCAGTTAGTGCCACGATAACCAACTTGTGCCAGTGTGTTTAGAGCGCCAGAACGGTCAAACTCACCACGGGCACTGTCTTGACCTGCTTGAGCAACATAATTGATTCCAGCAACAAGACCTTTCTTACCATACTGGATACCAAAACCAGAACCAGTTGCCTTGTTATAAACTCCAGGAGCTCCACCAACTTGGAAGAAGTCAAGAATCTTGGATTCATATGCTGAAGGAACCCAGGCAATCTCAGTATTACGAACCAGAGCACCAGCAGTAATAGTGGTGCTACCGTTGAACACGGGGAATTGATAGAACAGACGGTCGATAACTACATTGTTACCAACTTCGCTTACAGTTCCGTCTGCCTTATCCAGTTTGAAAATTGAAGAACTGGAACCGAAAGGATTGCTGCTGAAGTTAGCAGAACGAAGACGGGTACGAAGTAAGTCAGAACCAGTGAACGAAGTATCCAGGTTTAGACGCAGATCGTAGTTGAATGCGGTGCGGGTGATGTCACCACCTTTGGTTTGGTAATCATCAACACCACCAAGAACAAAGTTTGCTTCACCACGGAGTTTGGTTGTAGTTGAGAACTGCTGTGCTTCAAGTGTAGTAACTTGTGCTTCCAGTCCGTCAACGCGACCTTTGAGAACTGCAAGTTCTGCAGCAAACTCATTAGCAAGACGCTTGAGTTCATCAGTAACTTCAGTTACACGGTCAAGGCAAGCATTGAGAAGTGCAGCTGCCTCATATCGGGTCATTGCACGACCACCACGGAAAGTACCGTTAGGATAACCAGCAACGCAACCATAACGCTCTACGAGGTTGCTGAGTGCCTGATATGCCCAATCGGTAGGCTGCACATCAGAGAATTGAGTGACACTTGTGACCTGTTCTTGGGATGCATATTGATTGACTCCATTCAGATTAAGGTCTGCAGCAAACGCAGCAGGAGCAACCATTCCCAGAGCAACAGGTGCAAGCATCAGTTGTTTGAGTTTCATAAAAGTGTTTTAGTACTAAACGACATTTAGATTATTAAGAATTACAACAGAATTCTTAAGTACTTATTTAGTATAGTCGGTGACTTTAATTTTGTCAAGTATTTTGTTGGGCGGAAGAATTTTCGGTTATCCTACCAAGATATGGGTCATAATTCATATATTCCTTAATATCAATATTTGAGCCCTGTTGTTGCCACCAATTCAACAGAGCATCGTGAGGAGCTTTGTGAAAAATTCCCAGATGTTCTGGGTGAATAGCAGAACCCATACTCAAGTTATATAAGAATAAAGGAATAGTATAAGTCTTTCCAGTTTCCAAAATCGTATCCTCAGAAACTGCCCTGGGTTTTACACCATTATCAAGTTTATACTTGTCTCCACGAATATGGTGCTTCATCAACTTAGAAGCATGATGCCTACTGATTAGATAGATTGCAGCAGAAAAATCATTAATAAATTTCAAATGCAACTTGACATGGATGTCTCCAGTACAAATTGTGGTTAATTGTACACAATCCCAATCATATGGAACAAGTGAAAAGAATTCAGTCCAAGTAAAATTCCAATACTTTACCATATCAAGGTTTACATCATCTTCAAGGATTAAGCAATAATCATCATCTGTGTTTTCATAAAAATGCTTGATTGCCTTGAGATGCGACATACAACATCCCAATTCATTCTGACTTACATTGTCAGGGATTCTGCCTTTAAGATGACTGGACACATCATCTTCCCTCCCATCATACCCAGAAATACGTGTATGATTTTCAATTTCCCAATACTTAAATTGATTTTCCATATACTCACGGCGATGAGTATCTGCATCAAGATTCAACCAGTAGATATTAGGAATTCCTTGCAATTTATATGCAGACTTATTCTTGTCCATCTGTAATCCTTGTCCAGTCATTGGGAATTAAATCTTTCGTATTGTGGCCTTTAGTATATCCAGTTTTACCAAACCACTGGAAAGGTGCAATAACTTTTTTGTTTTTATTGGTAGAAAGCCATGCTCCCCACCAAGAGTATGAGGAGTTTGCAATGATAAAATCATCACAAAGAGTCATTAAACATAAATCTACACGATTATCTGTGTTCTCAGAAACTAAGAATCTATCATCAGAAAATAATTTTTGCTCTTTACACCACTGTGGGTCATCAGAAAATACAATTACATTTCTATCATTATCAAAGTGTTTTAGTGCTGCACTATAATAATCCAAAGATAGGTTAAAGTGATTCTCACTATTGGTTAAATAATCCGTTCTGCGGACATGAAGTGCTACAGGATTTTCGACGGAGGAAATCATTTCTTTACATGGTTTAAGGATTTCATCTTTAAAAGTAAAGTCTTCGCGGATTTCATCCTCAATATGTTTGAAATATTTTTCTGTTTGAAAGTATCCTTGTAAACTCACATGGTCTGGGCATAGTTTAAAAAGTTCTTCATCAAAATGAAAAAACCTCTCATTAACTACTGGAGCATGGCCGTTATTTAAAACACCAATATTAACCTTTAAATCAAAAGAATCAAAAAGTTCGGTTCTCAGTTTATTGCCAATACCATCGTTAATAGATTCTTTGTGATAGGGAATGCAATAATCTGCACCCACATTTTTAGCAATACCTTTAAGTGAGGCATACTGGAACATTTGGTTTGCAAAACGTCCCATTCTACCAAGTGCATTAAATCCAATCATACTAATTGTTTTCTACGTTCTTTTAGGTATTCCTGGTTTTCATAATACTGTACTAGTTGCTGTTTGTCAAATGTTTTAATCGTATTCCAAAGATTCCAATTGTTATTAAAGTTTGGATTACTAAACCAGGAATTATGAGTCCTAGAGTGCTCTAAGTGATAAACATAGTTATTAGTTCTTGCTATGCGATTTCCAAGAACACTCATACGATAATAAAATTCATCATCTTCGCATCCCCAGGATACAAAGTTTTCATTCATCATATAAGACTCAATATATTTTTGACGATTTACAAATTGTGTCCATCCAATTGTAGAATTAGAAAGCCTCTTTGACTTATCCAAAACACTAACATCCAACTTGTTTACAAACTCTGAATAGATTTCTTCATTATAATCAGCACACCACTGATAGACACCACACTGATATGGATACACTACATCTACTAAATCATCATTAATAACAGAATATGCGTGATGATATGAATTGACCGGAAGAATGCAGTCAGCATCATAGTTTGCAACTACCTTTGTTTTAGATTCTAATAGCAAATCATTAAGGACTTTACTTTTACAAAACAAAGGTTCTTGTGTTTCTTCATAGAAATAAGATAAGTTTGAAATATCAACGTGCTTTTTAATTTCAGGTATAGCTCTAAACTTAAAAGTTTGCTGAGCGGACACTTCCTTAACATACACCTTTGCTGGAATATGTTTCAGTAAATAAGAAACAGAAGATATAATATTTCTCAATCTATCTTCTGTTTCAATTCTAGTTGGAATAAGAAATGTTAAATCATACATCTTGGATTACCCACCGATTAGGAATCAAATCACTCATAATAAAATGACTATAATTTTTACCAAACCAAATGCTTGGAGCAACAATTGGTTGAGTTGGATTTTTAATTAACCACGCCCCCCACCAACTTAAAGAGCTATTAGCAATAATACCACCAGAACACATAGACATAATACAGAGGTCATAGTAGGGAATAAAAGATTTTACTCTTCCATCATTAGTGTCTGATAGGTGATTATAGATTGGATTTTCTGTTGGGATTAAGAATCTATCGTCTGTGAAGTTTTTTCTACACCATTCAAGGTCATCAGAAAATACAAAAACTGGAATACTAGAATCAAATTTTTCTAAAGATTTTTGATAATAAGAAATTGGACATACAGGATGATTGTCTGGTTGATTAACATAATCACCTCTTCTTACGTGAATAAAAATAGGACTTTCTAAGTCATCAATAATTTCCAAACAAGAATCCACTATCTCCTTCTTAAAAGTAAAATCCTCACGGATTACATCGGACACATTATCAAAGTATTTTTCAGTCTGAAAATAATCGTGGAGATTTACATTATCGGGGCAGTTGTTAAAAAATTCTTCGCTGAAATGAAAACACCCAGTTTGAACTGATTGACCATTAACGAATCCAAAATTATTTTCAGATACAGAAGACATTTCAAAACAATCAAATAACCCATAGTTACTATCACCATAACTATCTGGTTTAGGAATAACCCAATCGTATCCTTTATTTTCAGCAATTCCACGAAGAGCTGCATATTGGAACATTTGATTTCCAAGTCTTCCATTAGACCCCAAACGATTATAACCTATAGTCATTCTGTTCTCCCATAATCATCTTCAATCCTCACAATATCATCCTCATTACAAATTCCAGTCTGAACTTCATAGAATAAAATTCCACTATCAGATGCTTTTAATCTATGTTGTTTACCTTTGGGTATTACAAAACATTGATTGAAGTAAACAGGGAAAGTAGAACTACCAATAGTAATCATTCCACTACCTTCTACAATAACCCAATGCTCATCTCTATCATTATGATATTGTAATGAAAACTGTTGATTTGGATTTACAAAAATCTTTTTGAGTTTATAGTTCTCTGATTCCTCTATGGTTTCAAACCAACCCCAAGGCCTCTCTTCTCTGTTAATCATAACTCGGATGTATCTTTTCTTCTTTAAAGTTGCTGTTTGTAATTTGATTTATTTGATTCTTTATTTCAAATCTCATATCGTTAGTGTAATAAACTAGACGTGCAAGAGAAATAAATTCATCATCAAAAATAAATTTACTTTCACATATACGAATATCATCTTCAATATCCCAAAGTTTTTTATTGACTTCTCTTAAGGAATCAATAAGTTCTTTTGGAACATTTAAAGATGAAACAACATCACGTAGATAGTCCAACTCTTTTTTAATATTCAGAAGTTTAGAATCATCATAACACTTTTTTTCTTTTATTTCAAGTATAGTTAATTTATCAACTATCTCTCCATTTGATACTTCAATTTTCATATATCCAATTTGGGTTGCGAAAAACTAAGTTTATATGACGATAGAAAGTATTTTCTTCGTGTTCTTTTCTCTTTTCATAGATATGTATTTCATTATTTAAACAATACTTATCAACCAAAAAACACAATGAAGTTTCTACAGTATGAATCTCTTTAGCCTTTTCTAAAGCAAGAACCCAATCAAATAAATGAAATCCGTTTGACTTATCCTGTTCTACATTCATATAGTGAACTTTCCTATCACTTTCAATCTTTAGGTCTCTATCTTGGTATTCTGTACCGAAAGATTTATTAACGAGAACATAGTTACTAGTTAAATCATAAGTCTGAATTAACTTTTCTTCTCTTTCAATATTCCGATTCAAGGAAAAACTTTTTCTCCAATCACCAATAGGAACAGACAGAAAATAATATTTTGCAATCATCGTAGAGCAGTTAGGAAAATACCTATCCGCATATCTGATTGGTAGATATAATTCATCATCATTATCAACTACCTCAGACTTCCCATAATATTTCTTTAATGGAAAGTTTTCATTTTCTCTAACCCAAAATAAATTATCCTTTTGAATGTACTCAGAGACCATATCATAATACACATCACCAACAGGATAGTAAACATCATATCCACTATTAATAATAGTATCAACAATAGGAAGTATCCATATAATATCTCCCAATCCCAAAGGTTGATATATTAAGCAAGGTTTTCTCATAGTTTTCTAAAAATACCAGAAAGAATGTTTTGATATGGTTGATTATTTTCTCTTGTCACATCTTCCATATTGCAGATATTGATTGTTTCATAACCCATTCTAGTCATAAAGTTTTGAAGGGATTCCTCATTGAAATGCCAGAGGTGTTCATCAGGTTTTCTGTGCTTCCAAGTATCAAACCATTCATCATCGAAATTATGACACCAAGGAAGTGAGATGCAAACATAATTGCACTTCAAATCTTTGACAAATTCAATATCATTCATATGTTCTAAAGAATCAAAGAATGTAATGACATCAAATTCTTTCTCTAGAATATCACTAACAAACTCACATCCTTCGGGCACATTCCACCCAGAAATATCGTGTCCGTATCTATTTGGAATTTCAGTTTCACAAACTTTCAAAAATGCACCCGTCCCATATCCAACGTCAAGGATACTCTTTGGAATTCTTCCAATAGAACCAATAATATAACCAAGTCTCAAATATGAAGTATTCCAACTATAAGATTCAATATTTTTATAGTAATTGTTATATGAACCAGTGTAGTCAAAAGGAGTTCTATTTACCTGATAGATTGTCCCATCTTGGTTCTTTTCATAATTTACTAACATTAGATTACCTCTTCGTAAAAATCATAATCAACGAATCCCCATTCATCAGTGTTTTCTGTTGATTCGAAGTTTACAACATAATCATCCCAACTATTAAATTTGGGTTTCCCTCCAACTTTTAATTCATGACCAGAGTGGTCCAAATGGAATACATCTAAGTCTAGAATTTGAGAACCATCACCATAAATTGTACCCTTCTTCATAACATTCGTATCAGCACAATCTCTATAAATCATACTCTCCTCAAATCCTTTCATCTTATACCAGAGAGATTTATGAGCTAACTGATAATCACCACAACAGACAACTAGAGACCAAGGATTATATTGACCTGCCCATTCCTCATTCTGTATGATATGCGCTTGTTCAAACTTAGTAATGTTTCTCTTGCAATAAGAAAAGAAATCCTTATCAACAGATTGAAAAAAACTTACAGGTACATTTACTCTTGCTACGGTATAAAAAGTATTCTTATCAACCTTTTCTTCATCCAAAGCATCAGGCATAATATCAATATTACTTGATACAATCCAATCAGACTTAGCCCTGCGAATACCAATATTTCTTCCCAAAACTTCAACGATAGGAAGTTCTAAAAGATTTGGATTGATTTTTTCAATATCAGACTTTTTAACTTGAATATGTCTGAGATTACCTTTACCTTTTAGAGTAAGATTGTTGATAAGACTATCATCATTTGGAGAATTCCAATCGACATAGATGACCTCATCATACTTTTCAATCATAGTATTAAGAGCGTGGGAACCTCTTAGTTCAAGATTCCCACCATATCCATCATTCCTTGAAGTTACAACTATTGTAGTAGACATTCTTATCAAATATTAAAAGAATTTTTATAGATTTCAAAGAACTGCTTTGCCTTTTCGGGCAAATAGTTTTCATAATTTTTAAGGTCTTGAATCAACTTCAAGGTGTTCCTATAACCAATAATTTCGTTCTCAAGATTAGTCACCAAATCTTGGACGTTTCTATCTTGGTATACAGATGCTTTATTATAAATTACTGAATTTGGGAAATAATGTTGAAGAATATACGCACCCCAAATATCATCCATCCGACCAATATGAGGAAGAACCGAATAGAAAGGAATTACTTCTCTAGCAAGAAAAGTATTCTGACTATTGAATGGTGCAATCTGATTTGAACAATAGGGTTTTGTTACATCAGAGTACTTTACAATCGGTTTGATTGAAAGTCTGGCCATCGCATCAATGTCTGGGTCACCATCCCAAAGATCTGCTTGGACTAATACTTTTCTTTTTGTCTTTCCTTTATATTCCACTCGATGACGAGTTGGAACATATTCAATAGGATATCCACGATGCCAAACTTCATTTCTAGAAGTTACAGAAAGTGGATCAAAAACACCGTGTTCCGATTCATAAAGGTCACACTCAATTTCTTGGCCAACATAAACATCCTTACCCCAGTCATCATAAGGAATATTGTCGTCATCAACGGTTGCTACAACGTCTGCACCCTGTTGATATGCAAAGAGAAATCCAAGATTCCTTCTCTGAATACTTTTCCAACCAATACTATCAGACAATTCTTTATTGATGGTCTCTTGTATGTCTGGAGAAAGATATACACAATCTAGGTCTTTATATTCTAAATGAGGAGTCTTAGTATCTCCAACAACTACCAAAGTCCAATCCTTGAACTCACAAAATTTTCGAGTAGCAATAGTGGGACTATTGATAGTTGTTGTTACAATAAATTTTTTCATCTCAATATTACCTCAAATAATTTTCATAGATAAAGTCTTCAAGGATTTCCATTTTCTTAGCCCTTTCAAGATTATCTTTAATTGCATCCATCTTATTATAGTATATTTCGTCAGATACATCAAATTCATCAGTCAGGTCAATAATACCATCCTTATTGAAGTATTCTCCAATATCAGGAGAACCCAGGTAAACAGGAATAGTTCCTGTAGCAAAGCAATCTAAAAGTTTCTCAGTGAAGTATGTTTCATACTGACCATTCTCAATTGCAACAGAGAACATATAATCACAAAGACCTTCCTCCTTAAGGGCAATCTCATTGAATCCCCTTCCAAACAATTCAACTTGACCCCAGAGTCTTTCAACCCACTCAAGACGAAGACGATGACCCTCACACATTTTTTTGTTGGAAGCAATCATTGAAATCATTTTTGATTTCTCATAGATTTTAGGTTCCTTAATCCAAAATCCTTGAGCAGGAACCCATTTAAATTTAGAATCAATCTTAAGGAGGTCTTGGTTGTGAGTAAAAATAATATCAAATGTCTCTAGATATCTTTCCGGAAACATTTTCACACTATCAACAATTTGTGGAGTAATAAATTTAGACTCCAATAACCAACCATATTTTGGTCCAGATACCCCATCAAATTGAGCTTGACCTAGAGTAGAGTCGATATAGAAAGTTGCCTCTCCACTACCATCCTTTACCCACTCAATATACTTCGATTCCTTTCCGTGAACTGAATAGCCTTTATTACCATCTGTTAGATGGGTGAAAGTATTTCCAACTAAGTTAAATTTCGTTTTCATTTTACTCTAGCAAAGAACACGTCACCCCAACCTTCGTGAAGGAAATTTCCATCCATCTCTTTAATCTCAAAACCAGTATCTTTCAAGAATGGATAGATTGTATCAAGGTCTTGATTATTACCAAATCTATCATTAACAGAGGTCTCAACAACAATATAATCAATATCAGCAAGATGATTTGAGAAACCTTTAAGAACCTTAAATTCGGCTCCTTCAGCATCAATATTCAAAAAATTAAAGTCTTTAACATTAATATTATTTTCTTCAACAAAGGTGTCTAAGGTCTTCGTCTTAACTTTTTTGATTTCATATTCACCATCATCACTTAAATGACTTGCGCAGATTGTACTGGTGTCTTGTCTATATGGATTGCAAAATAAAATTGCATAGTCATCATCAACATCACTAGCTGCAAAGTTAAACGACTTAAATCCATAGAGGTCAGAAGTTACTCTGCTGTAATCTTTATATACATCAGGGTGTGCTTCGATTCCAATTACATTACTTCCAACAAGATATTCATAATCTTCAGATTCTTCAAACTTCCACATACCTACGTGAATTGCTCCGTTGGGATATGCAAATCCATGTCTCTCAAAAAGACCACCGTTCTTATGCCCAGGGTCCGAAGGATTAGTTGCTACACCTCCCCAAGGACACTTAACATCTTTAGTTGAAGTCAATCTTTCTGTAGAATATGTTCCCAAAATTCTTGGTTCTGGGTAAAGAATATATTCTTGGTATTTTTTTAATCCTAAAATCATTTTGTAATCAGAATAGTGTTTTCATTTATCTTTTCTTGCCTGTAATCAACAAATCCCCAGTTGGGTTTATTGGTATAAGTATCTTGTGAATAAAAATTATCTCTTGGATTTGGCCTACCATGATTAATATGATAGTAAGGTGATTCTAAGAATTTAAGTTTCTTACCTTTCTTATATACATTCCACAAAATTTCACCATCCATCGCAGACTGACTCAGATGAGTTCTATGACGTTTTTCACCCTCATTATATCCAGTAGCAACTTCAAAGAAAACATGACGAGAAAACATTGTAGCATCTCCAGAGAACAATCCACAAATGCAAGAATCAGAAAATGAAGGATTGTGAAGGTCTGCTGCCTGAGTGCTTTCGTCCGGAGAAGTACCTAGTTGAATCTCTCCCCTGAACCTACAGCGATAAAACAACTCATCTTTCTCATCATTTGAAATTTCAGATTTAATATCATCAATCAAATTTTGAGAAAGGATAATATCAGAATTTGTGGTAAGAATTAATGCACCCTTAGAGTTTCTTGCTCCAACATTTTTAGCAAAATATTCATAATAGGTCTGAGGAGATAGGTCTTCTTCCTCAGAAACAGAGGGGTCAACAATAATATTAGTTACTCTCTGATGTGATAGTGATTCTTTCAGAAGTTCATTTTGATGAAGATACTTCCTATCGATTGGATTAAAATCAACAACCAACATTTCATAATCAATATCAGATTTATCAAGGTTTTCCAAATTAGTGGATAATGCTTGATTTAATCTTTCAATAAAGTTTTCTCCGTAATTATCATCACGGCCGCCAAGAACAATACTTAAATCCATAATCAACCTCTAGAATCAATCTGCCCTTTAATCCAATTATAAGTCTTAGAAATTCCTTCTTCCAAAGTCTGAGAATAATCCCAACCCAATTTCTCACGAATCAAATCATTGTTTGAATTACGACCACGAACTCCAAGAGGACCATCAATATGATTCTTCTCCACATTCTTACCCGAAACTTTAGCAGCAGTATCAACAAGTTGATTAATTGTTACCATTTCCTCTGAACCAATGTTCACAGGACCGATAAAATCAGAATCCATCATTCGGCGGGTTGCTTCGATGCATTCATCAATATACAAGAAGGAACGAGTTTGTAAGCCATCTCCCCACACCTCAATTGTTCCACCTTCCTCAGGAAGATAGGCAACCTTACGACAGATTGCTGCTGGTGCTTTTTCTCTACCCCCTTCCCAAGTTCCCTCTGGTCCAAAGATATTATGATACCTAGCAACCCGAACAGGGATCCCATAATTACGAGAATAAGCGAAAAACAACCGCTCTGAGAACAGTTTCTCCCAACCATATTCAGAATCTGGGTTAGCTGGATATGCTGATTCTTCACGGCAATCTGGGTTATCTGGGTCAAGTTGATTATGTTCTGGATACATGCAAGCAGAACCAGAATAGAAAATCTTAGTCTTGTTTACACCTTTAAAGTCATTTAATTGTCTCTGTGCTTCTAGGACATTGAGATTAATAGTTGCAGAGTTATGCATAATATCTGCATCGTTCTCACCAGTGAAAACAAAACCTGCTCCACCCATATCAGCAGCGAACTGATAGATTTCATCAAAGGTATCAACATACTTCGATACTACAAAGTGATAGAAGTTTCCAAGATATCCCTTAAATTGAAGGACTCTTTCTACAAATGCAGCATCCCTAAGGTCTCCTTGAATGAACTCATGTGCTTCGGTTTCAGAAAATTCTGGACGCTTAAGGTCTACACCACGAACCCAATATCCCTCGGAACGCAGTCTTTTTACCATGTGACTTCCAATGAAACCACCAGCACCAAGTACAAGTGCTGTCTTCTTATAATCACTCATAGATTAATAAATTTCTCTTAGTATATATTATACAAAAAAAGAGGAGTTTATGCAACTCCTCTTTGTATTATTCAGGCTCGCCACTTGCCCTTTGACTGGAGGCAAGAAACCAGGCGGGAGAGAGTCCCATCCGCACCAACGTCATTTGTGAGATGCCGTAAACTCATAATAGGGTCATACTTGACTCCACCAGTACTTTTAAAGTCTCTCCGTGACTAAGGGGTTTGCTCCCGACCAGTGCGCTTTTATAGTCATCCCGAGACTTCAAGAGGACTTGATCTATCTATAAAACCTTTATGGTCTATAAACTTCTCAATCCATTTTTCTTGTTCTTCCAAAGGCATATTATAAAAAAGATAATATGCAGCTTTTTTCTGTGCTTGACTTTTTTTAGTATGACACTCTTTACATAAAAGTTGAATATTATCACATTCTCCAAGAGCTCTTTCAATACCAACAGACAAAATAGATTGTCTAGTAGTTTTGAGGAGAGGATTAATATGATCTAGTTCCAGTTTTGTTGTAGAACCACACTTGCAGCATTTATTACCAAGATGTTCAAAAAGAATAGATTTTCTCTTTTCCCTTTTAACTTTATTAATTTGTTTTACTTTATCTGGATTTTTAGCATAATGATCTCTTGCCCAGAGTCTTCTTTTTTCTGTGTTAGAGTATGCCATTAAAAGATAACAACTATTATTATTTAGTAATCGTTATCTTCTTCGTCATCCTTAATATAGGAAGGTACATTGTCGGGGTCTAACCAACAGGTGTAGCAAAAGTCTTCCATAGCAGTCAGTAACTGCATTTCATTATCGCAGAGATACATATCTCGGTATCGTCCAGTATAAGAGTCTGCTTTTTGAATGCGGCAATCAGGTTTCCCATTTATTTCCAAGGTGCCAACTTGAACATAACGATAGGGAAAACGTTCCATAAGAACAGTTGGTTTCCTGATTACTTTCATGCTACCTCTACAGATTCAAGATCTTGATAGACATATTCCATAAGAATGTCATAGTCATCTAAAGGATCTCCAGAAAATACTACGCCTTCACTTTCATAGTACCGACGAACCTTTTTGTAGAGTTTCGGATTCTTTACATCAAGGTAGAAATCGCCGTTTGCTGCACCACGAAGAGTTTGGATGTCTTTCTTGAATTTTGCTGTAAGTGTCATTGTTTTGAATGTTGACCTTAGTATTATAAGGGTTTGACTTGGAGAAGTCAAGGTGGACAGTGTTGATTCTGTCCTATGCTCCTTGCGTGGATCGAACACGCCTCAGGCGAATTATGAGTTCGCTGCATTCACCAGATTGCTAAAGGAGCAAGGTAGGAGTACTGGGAGTTGAACCCAGACTACCCCGTTATAAG
>Ga0196905_1000645_pt1 | contig 13907 bp, 18 predicted proteins | sample CB_VirMetaG_3_FD_169098 | JGI IMG/M metagenome (GOLD analysis project Ga0196905, IMG submission 169098) | Freshwater to marine saline gradient viral communities from Chesapeake Bay - CB_1508_1S Viral MetaG (v3) (version 3) | ecosystem: Environmental > Aquatic > Marine > Coastal | place: USA... | reverse complement strand
ATAGTATATCATTTTAACTCCTAATGTTAATTGTTTTAATTTTGCAAGCTTGGTTTAGAACTCCGCCTGTTGTTGAAAAGTTTTTCCAATAAATTTTGCCATCGCTTGTGTAAATTAAGCCACTACCAGCAGTTTGATGTCCGTTATTAGTAGCTATTAATACACCATCAAGAAAACTGCCTGCAGATTGTTCGCTACCATAACAATATAAATCAGATCCGCCCGCTCCAGATGTTGATAAATACATTTGAATACCAAACTGCAAAGGCTCTGTTGTGCTTACAATAGTAGCATTGCCACTTCCTGCGGTTGATGAAAATACTTGTATTGATTCATTAGCTCCCAAAACAAGTCGCTTGTCATTTATATCCCACTTTGCAGAAGCAATGTTATTTGATCCATTTACTCTTATAATTGCATAATCTAATAAACCTAAATTTGTATAGCCACTTGGAATTGTTGGTGATAAATAAGAGACTGAAAAAACAATGTCGTAATCTAGGGTTGAGTTATTTTGCACTACATATGTTCTATAAAATGTGCTTACAGCTCTTGCCCCTGTATCTAATCCATTTTGTCCAGTTCCAGCAGTCCAAGAGCCTGTTGATTGAATTTTTTTATTAATTGCAGGTAAATAAATTTGATTGCCAGATAATGTTATATAAGTTCCAGCTCCAAAATCTATTGTGTCATTTGGAGATGCGACATTATTGCTAATAGAAACTTTATTTTCAATATAAGTAATGCCTTGACTAGTCTTTTTTGCTGGGTTAACACCTTCTAGTTTAATAAAATCAGTGCCATCATATCTAAAAACAACATCCACAGTTGTTAAAATATCACCACTCGCAAGATTACTTCCATCGGTTTTTTTAAGATTTTTTACACCAGCACCATTGACATTGACTGTTGAAGCTCCGCTATTGGCATTGCCAGCACGAAAGATAATAATCATTCCGTTAAAATAACCTTCGCCAGCTCCACTTGAAACAGGCGATTTAAAAGGCGAAACTGGTGTTAATACATAAGCATTCGCAGTTCCTGAATCGGTAAAGAATTGACCTCCACTAGAATATCTTGCAGAACCAATACCAAGTTGTTCTAAATTAGAAGTAGATGGAGTTTGACCAGAGCTAATAACAAGATTATCGACATCGGCAAGCTGGTTCCATTCAATAGACCCTACTGTGTTGCCATCAATTTTTGATGTATTAAAATCAGACATAGTGTTTTAAATTAAAATTATAAAGCATTAGAATACCTAAAAAATAATTGAGTATTTGCAGGTTTAAGCTTGTTAAACAAGCAATCTAAAATTGCTGGTTGTTGAGATGTTAAAGTAAAAGGAAAAGTTAAAGGAAAACCACTCGGCTTTATAGAGCTTGGCAATGTAATAACAATTGTGAATGGTGCCGAGGCTTCGCTAATTAACAAAAACGGCAATGTCAATGGGAATGTTGATGTTGACACTCCATTAGATACTTCAATATTATAACCAAGAATAGATGCAACATTTTTAAATTGTTTTTCGGTTGTTGCATTGATACCAGCGAGTTTTAATAAAACATTTAACCTTCTTTGTTCTATTGTAGAAGCGACTGGAATGCAATTGTCAGGGATACCTACGAACTGTTCCCACTCTTCAATCAGTTGAGTTGTTGTTTTTGGGTTGTATTCGTTAGAAACTTCGTTTATTTTACTTCTAAAATTTAGCCACTCACTAGCTAAGCCTATCAATATTTTTCTTAATGTTGAATCCTCTCTATTTTTAGCTTCGTGCAGGTTATCGTCTCTTAAATATTGTGCTAAAATATCGGCTTGTTGTGTTTGTGTTCTTTCTTTAAGCATTATGGATAAGTTATAGTTCCTAGGGTTGCTAATTGTGAATCACTAACTACTGTTGTGCTTGATGGTGCCGATAATGTAAAAGTTGGCGAGTTGCCGTCTTCATCAATAACACCATAAATTAAAGCATTAATTTCGTTTAATGTAATATCACCGCCGACATTGATTGACGGACTTTTAAAATAATCGGTAAGGGTTGTTGTAATTGCAGTTTTCATAGCCACAGTGTTGGGGCTTAATGTTGCGAATGTTATTGCAATTGGCACGGCATTTGGTGCAGATACTACAACATAATTATCGGGAGTATTTGCAGGTTTAATTCCGTTATCAACATCAATGATTGCATTTTTAACAGCATTTACTTGTGAGGCTGTTGGGATTATATTTGTATCATTATCACGAGTAAAGTAAATAGTTACATAACCAGCAGATGGTGTTGCAGTTTGAACCCAAACCCTAGTAATACCAGCAATTCTTTCTTTTATAAATACTGGCAATCCAGAAGCTGTAAAAGGTGCAGTAAAATTAGAACATCTTTCGTTTAATCTACTTCTTAACTCATCATCTGTTTCGGCATCTAAACCAAGTGCCAAGCCATCATAACTTAAATAGCAACTATCATTGACATCGACTATTGGACTGATTAAAGATAATTGTGAACCGCCAGCAGAATTGCCATTTACTCCATAATCAAGGGCTTTTATAAAAACAAATGCAGAAGTAAAACTTGCAGTTATTGTGCCAGTGGCAGGACTTGCAGGTGTTCCGCTTATTGTATAGGTAAATTGAGTGTTTGAAATAACATTAATTGTTGCAGTAATATTGTATTCGGTTTGAGAAGCTCCTGCAATAGTAACAGATACACCAGTTGCTAAATTATGATTAGCGGTAGTTGTTGCCGTTGCAATGCTTCCACTTCTAGTTAATGTTGTTATACCTATTGTTTGAGCTGATATTGTTGCACTTGCCTGAGTTTCATATTGTGTGCCATCGGCTTTTTGAATTGCAGTTGCATTAGGAATTGTTGTTGAAGCAGTCCCAGTAAAAACAGCATAACCTTCGGCTTTCACTGGATCTTTTCTAGTAATACCAAACCAAGAAGCCCATAATTCTAAATACTCACCAGTTGCAGTTTGTGGGAACAGTTGTTTTAAAACTTCTTTTACATTATCGTTATTCTCATCAAAACCAGCCGACATTGATTTAACCAAACCAAGAGCAAAAGAATTTCTAATATTAGGATCTATTTGCTTTGATGTATCGAGCTGTCCTGCATTTACGGCAAGAATTAAGGCATTTGTAAGTCTTTCTTGAATTTGTGATATTGTTGAGAACTCAATTGCCATTTATAAATTTAAAAAAAGATTATAATATTTACTATTAACTTGCAATTTATTTATTAAATCTACTTCAATACTAACTTTTGTATCTTGTTTAGTAGCTTTAACATTTGTTTTACTAATTATGCTATCGTCAATCATCCATTTTAAGCCGTCTTTTACTGATGTTTCAATCATTGTTAGATTAGATTGAGTTTGTTTGGCTTGTGTTGTATAGAGCCACAATAAAGAGCCTACTTCATAACTAGCAACACGATTAAAGGCATTGGTAAAGTGCCCTCTTCTTAATGTTGGCTCGCTTACTTTATCGCTTCTTTTTTCACAAAAAACCGACATATAAAGGGCAGTGTCTAAACTATCGGTTTTGGCAATATCGCCGTTTTCAATGTCTAGATCCCAATAATCTTTTTTTTGTGTGAGTTTAAAATCTATTGCCATTTTTATTTTAAAAGTTTATAATAATAAGATAAAATATTCTATTAAAATAGCATTGAAAAAAACTATGATTATTAAAGGCTATATCACAAAAACTGATGGCACTTATGCCACGGTTGTTTCAATGTATAACGAAGTATACGACGATGTATTGTTGCTATATCCTTACGGCTCGCAATCAAAAGTTAAGCCGACAGATACGGCACTTGTTTTATTGTTTGGTTGCAATGGTAGTAAAACAAATTTATTCGGCATACCTTACGAAGTGGCTACACAATCAATTCTCGAAGATGGTGATAGCGAAGTAAAGAATAGAGTTTCTAACAACGGCTTCAAAGCAGGTAATACCAAAAATACTATTGTAGGCGATACTGACTGCGACAAATCTTTTAATGCTTTATCTTACAAAGTAAATAATATTAAAGTTGTTGGCAGTCAACAAGCAACAATTAACAATCCTGCTGGTGGAATAATAGTAGATGCAGAAGCAAGAACTGCAATTGCAAGTATTATTACAGCTTTAAAAAATCACGGATTAATTGCTTAATAAACAATCAAGTCGTCAGCAAAACTATTGCCTAAATTGTTTATTTTGTCTATACTAAAAGAACCTTGCTCTACAATATCAAGATTAGTAAATGAGCCTTGTAAGTTTTGATTAAAAGTAACTCCTTGTATTAAAAAAACTCCCTGAACTTCCATATCATAATCAATTATATCAACAAGAGTATTCGGTTGCCACAATGTATTATTGCTAGAATAAAAGCCAAGAGTAGTGCAAGTGTATCTTGAACCCTTGGCTCTTCTAAGTTGTATATTCCACTCGGCTAGGGCTTTTAATGATTTACTCTCGCTTGCAGTATCCATTGTCAATATTTTTCTTCTTGTTGTTCTAATTTGTGGATCAACTGCCTTGCCTTTTTGTGAAATACCTAGTTTGCTGTGAGTTTTGTTGTTGCCTTGCGAATATACTTCAATAACATTAAACCTGTCTATTGTAGATAATCTTAATCTTGATGCTAAAATGTTTGTATCGGCTGTATAATTATTTATTAGCATATTTTTAACAACATCATTATCTTCACGAATAATATTTAAATTGCCGTTTTTATCCATTTTTAACAATACTTGTAATTTTTTGGCATACTTATCTAAAAAATCAAAAATAGACTGCCCCTGCTCCGTCTTTATCGTTTCTTTTGCTTCTAAATTTAAGATACCAACTTTATTAATTACTTCTATTGAGAACCCATTATCTTTTAAAACAAGATTAACCAGTCTTTCAAAATTTCTTTGATTATAAGATTTTTGTATAATGTCTGAGTCAATTATATCACCGCCAACATCTCGCCCTGATGCCGTTTTAGAATGCGAGCTTGGCGAAACTTCTTTGTCTAGCTCTTCAATAAAGCCAGTTGCTATTAATATTTTATCAATAAAAACCTTTGCTTTTTGACCTAGCTTAATATCGTTAATAATCTTGCCTTGTTTGTTTTCTTTTACCGTTGTTGTAAATGAAAAAGAAGAAGAGAAGTTCTCCATTGCCGAATTGACGGCAATATCTGTAAAGCCCTCATATCTAACCCCGTCAACTTCAAGATAAATATTGTTATTAAACATTTGTTAAAATCTTTATGTTGCCTTGTATTTGCGAAGTATCGCCAAAATTATTTAACAATCTTATTGTTTCTTTTAATTCTAGCGAGCCGTATAATTTAAAAATAAGATTGTTTAAGCTAATCGGATTAATAACATTATAACTAGCAACATTGGGCAAGCTAATTGCTAACTCAGAAAATATATTAGTAGCTTCAATTTTCATTTGTAGTAAAGCATCTCTTAAATTTTTATCGATAGTATCTGGTAATTGATTAAAACCATTTTCTAAATCGGCAATTACTTGGTTTAATTCTTGTAAATTATTGTATTCTATGTTAACCGAAGCATCGTAGGCAATGGCGAGCACGGCAACATTGACAAAATTATTTAATTGATCTTGATTTGTTTTAATATCTTTTTGAATTTGTGAATTGCCTACAATAGCTTGATCGCTTTCATTAAAGCCGAATAGTTTTTTAGTTGTATTGAATAAATCTTTTGAGTTTTTAAAGGCAACCCCTAGATTATCAAAAGAAGTTCGTAAGTTTGAAGCCAAAACTGACGGAGCTTGCACTAGTTTATTAGCACTATTGACAATTTGGTTTAATGATGTTATTGCATCGGCGAAGCTATCGCCAGCACCTTGAATTTGTTTGGCAATATTATTTATTTTGTTTGCAGTTCTTTTTAATGTTTTAACTCCTGAATCAAATTTTGCCTTGGCATTTTTTACCGACTGCCAACCATCATCAAAAGCTTTTTCATTATCGCCAAGAATGTCTGATTTTAATTGTGCTAAACGACCTTTTGTGGCAGTTGTTTTAGTCGGTAAAACATTTTGAGAAGCTACTTCAAAATTTATTGTAAATTTAGTAATACCTAATTCTTTAACACTCTCGGCGAATGTATAGCCAACAACGACAACTTCTAAATCGCCAAAAGAAGGATGAACCAATGTACCAACTCCTGCTTTGTCTAATTCTTTAATTAAGGCATCTCTTTCACTATAACTTACATTATCATCGGTAAAAACATTTAATGTAAATTTTTTTTCAAGACCACCTAGATCCTCGACATATCTTTCGGTTTTGTTCGGGTATTCGTGGGTTTGTGTTTTTCTACCACCGCTACCACTTGATTCTTGATAAAAGAAAAAAGCATCTCTAAACTGTCCGTCTGGTAATCTTGCTGTGTTAAATATCGTCATTAGAACCCCGCAAAAACTGAATTGACACCAACTGGTAAGAAGTTGTTAGGGCGAGGAGTAAAACCTGCACTAGAACCTTGTGGCAAGCCTTTAATATTAACATCTAATTGACCGCCCGCTGTTAATTGTTGTGGTTTATTAATTTGTGCTGGCTGGTTCATTTTTGGTGCTACTATTTCCGACAATTTATCAAGCCCAATAAAATCTAAAACAATAGAAGTATCGGCTCTAAATTGATTAATCAATCCCATTACCATTTTTAGTTTTTCGGCAACATAATCAAAAGCACTAGCAAATTTATCTTTTAAAAAATCATAAATTATTATTAACTCGTCTTTAAATAAAAACATCGTAAGAATAGCAAGTTGCAAGCCAAGTATCCAAGGGTTTGCTGTAAATACCTTTGTTATTGCTTTACCAAACAATATAACACCTAGTGTGGCTAATGCCAAAACACCAGCAAGAGAACCTAAAATAAACACTACTGGTGCTAATATGGCAGCTATTAAAATTCCATAAGTAATAAATCTTTTTGCTTCGGGTGATAAAGATTTAAATTTATCTGTAAGTTTTTCAATAGCATCGGTGATGTTTGTAATATTACTTGATAGATCAATTGCTTTTGCCATTTCCGTTCCTAGCTCGCCAAATGCAATATTGACAGAATCAATTAAAGTGCTTGCAAGTCCTGATAAAGTTTGAGACATTTTTTCAGCTCCATTTTCAAACAATCCGCCTTTTTGTGTGGCTCTTTCCATAGCTTTTGCAACTACATCAAAACTTAACTCACCTTTTTCTTTCATTGCCATTATTTGTGCCGTTGTTTTGCCTGTGTAATCTGTTAATATTTTCATTAAAGGCACACTATTATTAACAAATTGATTAAAGTCTTGACCTAATAATCTTGTTGTTGCCGCGGTTTGCGAAAATGCCAATGCCATTCCGCTCATCTCACCACCAGATATTGAAGCAATATCGCCTAGAACTTTAATTGTCTTCATAGCTTCTTCGAATTGCATCCCACCAGTAGACATTAACATATTTAAAGATTTACTAATATCGGCAATTTGGAACGGTGTTTTAGCGGCATATTTAGTAACCTCTTGAAAAGCTAATCCTCCTTTTTCGACACTGCCAGTTAATACATTCATTCTTATTCTTAACATTTCGAATTCTGCGGCACTTTTGAAAGCCTTTGTTGCCACTAATCCCATTGCTACCGATAATGGAGCGAGTGTTCTGCCTGCGTTATTAAATGATTGACTGGTTTTTTTTATAGTATCGCTTAAATTACTAAATGATGTTGACATCTGCCCTGCAATAGAATTAACTTTGCTTTTGGTGGCTTCCAAGTTTGATTGTATTTTTTTTAATTGAGGGGTTATGTTATCAACTAAATCATAGATGTAAGATATTTTAAACATTTTTTTCTAGTTGTTTGTTAATTTTTTCTGCTTCTTTTTGAAGTCTTAATATTTTTGTTATTGGCTGTAATTCGAGCCACTCGAAACTAGCCGAGCCTTTATAAAAATATCCAAGATTACAAATTATTGATTCGATTGAAACCTTGTTGTGAGTAAAGCCACCTATTTTAAGGTCTTCATCCACGAAACAATAAAAAAAACCTCTAAATATTTAGCTAATAGCTCCTCAAAATCTTCATCACTAATTTTTTCAATATCAAGAGCAGTAAGAGGTTGTTTTATGTCTTCATCTTTAAAAGCAACATTTAACAATAGGTTTGCAAAAGATTTAAAATAGCTAACAATGTCAAAGTTAGGGCTTGCATATAAAATAGCCTTGATAGCCTTGGCATCCAAACCATTTTCATTTTCGATTTGTTCGCTTGCTTGTTGTTTCGACAAAGATTGTGTCATACCAAAAATAGCTTCTATAAACTTCTTTTTTAACAACAAGGTTTTGTCTTTATCTTTATAAGATGGTGCCGATAAATAGATTTTATCTAAATCAATAAAAGAATTCTTATCACCATCTTTAAATTGAACTTTGATAGAGTTTTGTAAATCAAAAATAATTTTATCTTTCATAACTAAATTGCAGGGTCGCCTTTAAACATATATTCAACAACTTCTAAATCTTCAATTTGCGGTAATTTTTCCATTACACAGCCAGAAAAATTTTGATTTCTAAACGAAATTGTGTTGTTATCGCCATTATTATAAAAGCTTGTAAATAATTCGATATTTTCAGGGGTTGCTCTTACTGGCACACTGATAATACTAATATTAGTCGAAACATCACTAGTAATTAATTTTGAGCCATTAACTTGGCTAAAAACATTTCTTGTAATAGAGCCAGCTTCGATTTTAACTTTACCTTCATAAGCTATCGGTGTTCCGTTAATAACTAAATTGCCTTGTTGTAATATTGCCATAAATTTATTTATTCAAATGTTGGAGTAAAATTAACTATAAATTCTCTTACTTGGGTTACGATATTAGCAATTGATTCTGCTGTTATCTTGCCATCAATTAAGGTTATAACCACTGATTGATCTAATGCATCAACAAAAGCTTTTAATTCGCTATCACCAGCTCTTAATAATACATAGTTATTATTGTTAGTTTTATAACCCGATAATGCACCATAATATTTTTTCATAAGGTTAATAAAACCTTCTTTATTTATCATAGCACGCCCAGCTATCAATTCGCCAGTTGTCAATCGTCTTCCAATTAAATCGGCTTTTAAATTGTTAAATACATATTCTCTAATAATAGTCAATGTATCAAAATAGTTGACATATTTGAAAGTTTTATCTACTTGACCTTGCGCATCTGTTTTATAAGTAGTCATTGCTTCGTTAATAATGATGCTTGTATTAGAAGGGTTGTTTCTTAATAGAGTTAAACCGCTATTTGCAAGCTCATCAGCTTCAACATCGCTAAAATCATTGCCACTTTCGATAATAGGTAAGCTATAAACAGGAGTTCCAGCATAAGGAACACCACCATAATAATTACCACCGATTGTTTCGCCATTAGTTGCGAAACTTGAAACATTCGCACCAACCGACAATCTTAATTCTCTAATACCAGCAAAAATTGATGCAATTACAAGTGGGCTTTCAATAATAGCTCCACCTTTTAATTTTGTTGCAGAGATTAGTTTATTAGCAATACCACAAAGTGTTTTTTGGTTTAATCCATCTACAAAAGTGTTTAGATTAGCATAAGTATCTAACTTACAAAATACACCAAGTCCATCAAGAATTTTATTATCTACATTAAATCTTGCCTCGGTAAATGTTGATAATGTAGAAGTGTCCCACTCGGCAGGATAAACAATGGTTGTAAATCTCTTATCTACAATCGGATCGAATAATGAAGTCAAGACAGGGTTTGTTGCACCACTTGACATTGCAGTTATTGTTGCAGTTATGCCAGCAACAGAGCCATCAATAGCAAGAGATATTGTATTACCTTGTGTGCCATCATTTACGGCAGTTAATGCAACTGAACCAGTAGTATTTACAGCGGTTACAGGCGAATAAGTATTAGCAGTAATTGCAGTCTCTAATTTACCGCCAATTACGGTTGCAGTATCACCGATAGCAACAGCAATTTCGTATTTACCATTAATTTTTGAATCAATGTAAATAGTTAATGTGCCTACTTCGGTAGCAGTGCCTGAAAAAGCAATTGAGCCAGTTGCGGCAACACCAGAAGCATTATCGGCTAAACCAATTGCAGAAACTTTTGGCTTAATTTTAGAAACCGATAAAGTATCAATTAAAGATCTACCAGCTTTTGCAATTTGTGATTTTGCACCGAATAAATCATTAAATTCTTTTTTGCTTAAAATACCTTCTTTAAGCTCACCGCTAGAAGCAGTGCCACTTATCATACAACCAACTAAAAGAATTGAGCGGTCGCCTGCATCTTTTGCGGTTAATGCTGATCTGATATTAGATGTTCCTCTTGGAAATGATTGTCCCATTATTTACCTTTTTTTTTAGTTAATATAACTTGATTGACAACTTCAATACAATTGTCAATAGCAGAATCTTTTAATCTATTTCGCCAAAATAAATCTGTTGGCACTCCGTTTTCATCATTAATTTCAATGATAGCATCTTTTAGCAATTGTCCTTGCGGAGTTTTTAAATTTTGGTTTAATTTTATTTGCATAACAAAATAATTTTTAATATAGTTATATTGTTTATTATTGTTAATTTTTTGCAAGGCAATAAACTATGATTTTATCTAGTATTTAAATCATAATCTAAACCTTGCTCTATAAATACACCTTCGACCCTTTGTAATGGCACACCTAAATCATAATCGGTTGTATCGCCAACTTGAATAAAGCCTTGCACTACAAAATCAAATCTATGTGTATAAGTAGCAGTTATATAATCATCAGCTTCATCGCCTACATACTGGCAAGGTTGCATCTCTTCATCAGTTAAATCACTTTCAAAAATATAATTAGCTAGTGCTTTTAATATTGGTTTTAAATAGGCTTTGGCATTATCGGCAATATCGCCACCAAGAATTGATGCTGTTGCTGGTATAACTACATAAATACTAAAACTTTGCTGTGCCGAGTTCCAGTAGTCTTCATTTGTTCTTTTTGCAGTCGATGAGTCACCAACAACAGTATCGTTTCTATAAGCTTGATTTTGCCCCATAACAACATAAAGCCAAGTTTCTAAAACTCCGCCCAGTCCTGCTGTGTAGAATTCTTGTATTCTTTGTGGAGTTGCAGAATGTGCTATTCTTGTTGCTGTGCTTACTTTTATTGTGCCTTGTGCTGGCGATTGCATTGCACCAGTTGTTGTATAGCTAAACGAAGTATCTGTTATTTTAGTTATTTGTTTATAGCCATTATATCCGTCATAATCGTCAAGCAATAAGTATCCGCCATTGACATTAGCAGGGTTGCCACTTACTTTAAATGTAAAAATTAATTTACTTGGCACACTTACCAATTCCCAAGTTCCATTAAATCCAACCGCTCCCGAGATCTCAATGTTAATTGGCAAGATTTGTGGAGCGAATAAAGATGGATCGCTTAATTTGTGATCTGTCAATGCTGTTGCTGTGGCAATACCATTGGAAAAAGTTATAGTGCTTAATGCAATAGGTTCTTTTGCACCTTTAATAGTTACATAATCACCAGTTAATAAATTATGATTTGTTGCCGTTGTGCAAGTTATTATCGAACCTGCCCTTGTTAATGATGAGGCATTAATAATACTTGAAAAATCATTTGTATATTTTGGCAAAATATCTTTTAACCTGTTAACAACTTGAATACCTTTCATTTTTTACCCCCTAACACTTGTTTTAATCTGATATCAATATTTCTTTTAATTTTATCTTTATTTTTCATAACAGTTTTTTTAAATGGCTCTCTTGCTTCCATTTTTGATGTTCCCTCTTCTAAAAATTTAGCATACTCTGGTGCATTTTCATTTGCCCCGAACTCTAATTCTCTATTGCCTCGAACAGCAAAATCAACTGACTTTCTAAATTTACCAGTTATTACAGCTGGTGTTTCGCTTGGTGCCGAGGCTGTGTGTAGTTTAGGTTTTTTTAATTTACTGCCACCAATTCCTTTATATACCTTGTAGCCTTTGCCACTTTTAGGGGCTTTCATATCTTTATTTAGATCTGCAACCAATTCTTTACCTGATGTATAGAAACCTTGGCGAATTGCCTTTGTTAGTTCGACTGGCATTTCGTAAAGAAATTTTAATATTTTTTGATTTTGCGAACCTTCTTTTACTTTTATCATCTTTTATTAGCATTGATTGTTTTATCGCCTTTTTCAATACTTCTCAATCTAATAATTTTATCGTCAATATCAATATTATCGGTATTTACAATTTTATAATAAATATTTTGATACTCAATCCATAATTGCTTATCTAACGGTATTGATGAGTTGTAGCGAATATAAAAATCAGTGTTAATCCCTTTTTCAATATTAACTCCATCTATAAACTCTTTTGCTGTGTTTGTTTTTACCATCGCCCAAACTGTTGCTATTGTTGTAAAACCAACCGTTGCCGAACTATTAGGGGCATTGTTTGCAATAATTGCAGTAGTTAGAATTTTAATTCTTTTATCAAAATCACTAGTGCAAATCTTCTTTACATTTTTCTTTATTGATTGGCATTTCATAAAAAGAATTTTTGTGGTATAATGTAAGGGTAAAATAATGACTTAAAAAGAGAGTTGTTTTCAATTACACAATCGCCTGAGTTTTCATAAAGATAAGCACAAACACTTAAACAAGCTTGCTTGATAGCTTCTGGTCTATTAGGGTAATCGGCTTTAAATGTAATTATAACTGCTTGCTTACGATCGTAAGTATTTGGGAATTGTTTATCTTTTTTTATGTAAATTGATGAGTAATACTGGTCGTCAGTAAAATAATAATCATTAGAGTTTAATGTTTGTAGTGTGTTATCTATATCGTAATATTGTATTGATGTGATTGATTTTAATTTACTTTTTTTAACTTCTATACCGTTGCATTGCGAGAATGTATCAAGATATAACTTAAATTCTTTTTCGACAAATTCTCTGCCAGTTATATTCTCGCCGATTTGTCTAGATACTTTGATAAAGGGTGTTAAAATATTATCAAAATCAGTGCCATCAATTCGCAAAAATGTTTTTATTTCGGCAAGTGTTAAAACTTCGGTTATGGCATCTGTTAATAATACTATGGATTGCATATAATTTGTATTTTTCTTTCACCTGCTTCGGCAGAATTTGAAACTAAACGAATAAAATTAAAAGGGTTATCGTAATTAGTTTCAACTTCAATAAATCTATCCACCGCTACTTTAATTTCTTTTGCAACTCCTGAACTTGATCCATATAATTGATAAAAAGTAGTGCCATCAAGCGAACCTTCAATAAATAATTTAGTTCCAGTAAAAGCACTAGGTATTAATATACCAATTAAATGAGTTCCGCCGAGTTCGTAAGCAGTGGAGGTTGTGTCACCATTTGCTATTGTTAATTCTGCAAATTCTCTTGTATTTTGAAAATTACTCGGCATTTTATTTTATTTTTTTTGTTTTAAATTGTTTATTTTCTAAATTATCAATAGCTTTATTTTCTAAATTATCAATAGCTTTTTTACTCCAACCTTCTTTTAAAAATACTTCGGCTAATTCGTCATAAATATCATAAATCTCATCTTGTAAATACTCAAAACATTGAGTGCCAGTTTTATCTTTTGAGGCTGTGGTAGTTTTTAAAATTCTAATTTCCATATTAAACAATTTAATTAATAAAAAGAGGGGCTTTTACACCCCTCTAATTAATTTATGCAACTGGTGCAGATTTTGGATTTCCAAGAATAACAGAAGCGCCAGCAGTTAAGCCAGTGGTTACACTTGTTGAAACTAAAGATACTTTAACATATCTTTTAGTTCCAATATAACCAAATCTTGCACGAGAGTTAGCAGTTGAAAGAGCGGCATCAGCCTCTAATCC
>Ga0196905_1000643_pt1 | contig 13911 bp, 32 predicted proteins | sample CB_VirMetaG_3_FD_169098 | JGI IMG/M metagenome (GOLD analysis project Ga0196905, IMG submission 169098) | Freshwater to marine saline gradient viral communities from Chesapeake Bay - CB_1508_1S Viral MetaG (v3) (version 3) | ecosystem: Environmental > Aquatic > Marine > Coastal | place: USA... | reverse complement strand
ATATTGTACCGAAACCTGATCCATGACCCAGACCTACACCGTCGCTCGCTGGGAGGGCACCGAAAACGGATACCGCGTCCTTGGACGCGGCCTGTCGGAAGACGCCGCCATCCGGCGGATCATGCTCAGCAACCGGCTCTGGCCGCACATGGCAGGGGCCAAGGCCCACGCCGAGCAGCTCGGCGAAACCGACACCCTGGCGCTGATCCGAAAGCTCCAGTGACCCAGCGGGAGGCTACGGCCTCCCTTTCCTTTTGTCAACTGCCATACACCTAACGGACCAAGCCGCTGTACCGTGAGCCCTGGGCTCACATACATGACGATGGTCCGTTAGGGGGGCGAGCCGCAGGCGAGCGCTAGACTATGGGCATGCGGGACACAGAGTTCCGCCAATTCGATCCATGTCTGACACTTACGTTCAATCCGTTCTCGATGCAGCCGATGATTTCGGCATGCTGTCTCCTGGCGACGCTAGGAAACTGGTTGCAGATCATCAGGTAACGTGGGAGTCCTGGCTGGCTGAAAAGCCTTGGGGAGCGGTTTCCTGCGAGGCACGCCCACTCCTGCACTGGCTGGGTTACTGATCCGACCCGGGGAGGGAAACCTCCCCGCTCCACCTTAACTGGCATAGAATCCGATGCTCTCACAATTCCAGCGCGACGCCATCGTATCCGAGATCCGTACGATCTTTGTACGTAACAACGATGGCCTTCCGGCCAACGACTTTATCGAGAATCTTTGGCAAACAATGCCAACGTCCGATCTGTACATGGCCTTAGCCAACTTCAAGCGGATGGCCGAGCGGGAATGATACCACGGGGAGCGATGCTCCCCCCTCGTTCATGTCCTAACGGACCAGCCGGTGCGTGTGCCTGCCCGTGACACCCCTTTGCCGTTGGTCCGTTAGGAGGGGGAAGCCGCAGGCTGCGCTATCCTATGGGCATGCGGGACACGGAGTTCCGCCATTAACCTGAAATGACACCGAAACTGATCGAAATCGCTCAAAAGTTCGTCTCGAACATGTTCGAGTACGCTCGCCGCTGCCCGGATTTCTGCGCCGCCTGCGGCGACTTGGAGTCTTACTTGCTGTCCCGCACGACCTGGGACAGCGAGGGCAACGAGTACGCGAATTGCCCGCAAGACCTGTACCAGACTGTCAGCCTGCCTGCCGGGTTCAACGACCTGGAGGAAGAGGAGACTGATCTAGTGGTTCAGTACCTGGGAGACGTCTGGCCGGATGCCTGGCGCGACGCAGTGGCCTGCTGATCGCAACGGGGGCGCAAGCCCCCGCTCGCCTTCGGCTCGCGCAAGCGAGCCGTTGGTCCGTTAGGGCAAGGACCAGGCGCGAAGCGCCTGTAACGGCCCACGCGCCTGCGCTACAGTATGGACATCGGCGAGGGGGAAGCCCACCGCCGACCGTTAACCCCTACAACTCGATCAAGTGTACGACTATCATTTCATGCTGGTGTATCCGCCGTGCGCTGGCACCAGCCTGGGCGTCACCCAGCACACTGTCACCGTCAAAGCGGAGCGTCTGACCGATGCCTTCCGCAGGCTCTGGACTACCATAGATGACATGCGACGCGGTGGCACTGGTGCCAACACCGCTGTGCCTGACGTCTACCAGTGGCACGGTCCCAAACAGCGTCAGCGTCCGCTGTTCGACTGACACGTACCGGGGGAGCTTGCTCCCCCTTCCATTCCATCGCGCTACCTGCTATGAAGCTCGAGTCACACCGCGTCCAAAGCGCTAACGGCTACCTGGAACTGATCCGGGAGCAAGGCGCCAGCCGATACATAGCCCATATCACTGATTACTATTACCTAGGGCCGGACTGGTATGTGGGGATCTATGGGATCCATGAGGTTATCGGCCGGACCGTATCCGACGTCAAAGTCGAACTATTTCGACTGATCATGTCGGGCCAGTAGGACAGAGGAGCCGCAAGGCTCCCTGGTCCGTTACGGCCGCTGCGCACCTGGCTCCTAACGGCCCAGCGCTGACGCGCTATACTATGGGAACCGGCGAGAGGGATCGCCGGCCCGACCTTTACCTAACCTGATCCATGGCACGCATTCTGCACATTTGCGCCGAGAATGACGTTAACGGCAATCCGCAGCGTCTGTATGCGCTGATCGACGGTCTGAACGGTGCGATTCTCGCATCGTGGGATGAGGGCTACCACGGCCACCACGCGGTTCCCGGACCCTGGCGCCGCGATGCGTACGGTGCGGAACGTACCGAAATCAGTACGGATTCGTATCACTGGCTGCTGGCCAACACGCCACACCCGGACTGGGCCCACGAGGTCCCGGGATACGAACACCTGCGGGAGTGGGTGGCCGCCTGAGGGCGGGGGGGGACTTCCCCCCTCCCTTGGTCCGTTAGGGAACGGGTGCCCGGCATCACGTCCTAACGGCCCAAGCCCGGTGAGTTATAGTATTGGCATCGGCGGGACAGGAACCCGGCCGACCCGTTCTCTCAATCTCTGATTCAATGACTTTCGATCTACCGAACGGCAAGACAATGACGCGTGACGCCACACACTGCGTTGCGATTCTGCGCGGCAACGGCCGCTGGACTCATCGCTGGTTCAAGTCTCTGAAGGGTGCCGAGAATGAGTTTCGTTTCTGGCGGAACTGCGGTCAGCAGGTCAGGGACTACAACGACATCGTTAGCGTTCGCCTCGTTAAGGGTAACTGAAAGCCATGGCGAAATATCGTTATACCGATCGGCAGGAAACCAACCAGCACGGTCAGGTACTCGGCTTTGCCGAGTGGATGGGGGGCCCGAGCCTCACCTATGTGGGCAACGTCGTCTGCGAGGATGGCGCCACCGCCAATTGGTTTAAGACCGGTGAGCCGGACACGTGCTACAGTTGCCCCGGCTACGTGCACCGGCAGGGGCGCCGCGTAAGCGGCTTCCTGACCGGCGGTGGCCAGGATGAGCCCTATCGCTTCGTGGCCTACAAAGGGTGAGACCCAGGGGAGCTTTGCTCCCCGGCCCTTTGGGCCGTTAGGGAACGGGTGCCCGGCATCACGTCCTAACGGACCAAGCCCCATGCTCTATAGTTACTTCATCGGCGGGACACGAGCCCGGCCGATCTGTTCTCTACTCAATCCGATCATGAAAGGCTACGTTAAATGGGACGTGGAGATGACCGACACGTTCGGCGGTGAGGCCAATGGTAGCTGGGTGCGCAGGGGTACCACGCTTGTGCGTGAGGGCGCCAGCAGGCTGGCGATCGTCCGCGCTGTCAAGCGCGAACTGGGCATCACCGGGACCCGCTGCCGTGTCACCGATCACGGCGACATGCTAGAGTTGAAGCCGTACGGCTTCTGCACGGTCGCATTCGCCACTGTGCAGTACTGATCCGGCCGGGGCCGCAAGGCCCCTCCCCACCCACGCTACTCAAAAACCGACAATGACCTGCACCTACACTCTGCCGGCCCATTGGGCGCCGGCCCTGGTTAATGGCGACTTCACCGGCCTGGACGAAGCCGACGAAGAAGCGCTAATGCGTGTCGTGGCATGCGAGAACCTGCCCGACCCCATCGCCTGCAGCGATGAGCCCGAGTTCCGCAAGTACCACGACGCACAGCCTTATGGCGTGCTGGCGTGCGACTGCCTGGAGTACGTTTTCCCGGAAGACTGACAACCGCCGGGGCCTTGCGGCCCCGACCCATCCACCCTACCCTATCTGTTCCATGCTCACTCTATCCTTCCACACCGATCCCGGCCACGGCTGGCTAGCCATCGACCGGGCCACGGCCCGCAAGATCCTGGGGAAGTCTTACCGCCGCATCAGCTCGTTCTCCTATCAAGACCGATACGGCATGCTGTATCTGGAGGAGGATTGCGATGCCGGGTTACTGCTCAATGCTTGCAAAGAGCAAAGCATCGACGTGGCCATCAACGAACTGCCGCAGTGTAACGGCGACATTTTCATCCGGTCGCTGCGTCCGTTTCGACCCTGAGGCTGGGGCGGGCTTGTCCCGCCCTTCTCCTGGGCCGTTACAAAGAGCTACGCGCTTTGGGCCGTTAGGGAGCCGACCTGCCCCCCATGCCCTATACTGATCACATCGGGCGGCAACCCCGCCGCTCGCCACCCTGTTCTCAAACCTCGACCTATGTCTTCCACTCCTACTGGCGAGATCATCCGTTGCGCCGACGGTAGCATGTACTATGTTGCCGGCTGGCTCAGCCCGTTTGCCAAGGTCAACCTGGCCAGTTGCGCAGCCCGTCGCGCTGCGGCTGCAGGCCCACATGACCTGTTCGTGAGCGAATACGACGCCTGCAGGGCCTGGACTCACAAGAGCTTCACCGTCTAATCAATCGGGGGCCTTGCGCCCCCGCTCGCCTTCGGCTCGCGCAAGCGAGCCTTTCCACCCTATCTCCACAATCCGGTCATGCCCCACACAACCGTCTGGTTCTGGCCCACTGATGCCGAACTCGTATCCGACCCGAACGACGACGTTCGCGAATACCTCCAGTCCGTGCACGATTGCGCAGACCCGTCCACCGGCCTGCTCAGCTTCGGCGACACGGCCCGCCTGCTCCAGGCGCACGGCACCACGTGGGATGCGTACGTGGCGGCGGGCGGCTCACTGGGTTCGTGGCCTACAGGTTCCCGGAACCCTCACCACGTGCTCGGGTTCCTTGGGTACTGAGCCGGGCAGGGAGCGTAGCTCCCTGGGCCGTTAGGGCACGAGCTTCGCTCGTGGTTGCCATGCCCTATACTAATCGCATCGGACGGCACCCCAGCCTCCCGTCACCCTTTCACACACAAACTCGATCATGAAGGTCTATCCCTTTTCGCTTCGCGAACACGAGGAATATGGTGAACTCGGACTTGTATTTAAGGGCTCGCGCCCGTATTTTGAGCCTGCAACTTCTGGCTTTGCGTGCGCTCATGACATCTTAGAGCACCCTGTAACTCCTCACCCTGATCCAATCATTGATGAATATATGGCTCTCGGCGCTATTATAGCGGGGAGAGTAGAAAATAATTACGTATCAGAGTACGGGAGAGTTGTAAGCTATGAGGACATAAGTTCAGATATTTTTTCTCTCACCCAGTGGTGCTTATCCGAGGATAAGGATATATGCCTTTATCCTTACGGAAATACACTAAGAAATAGTGACTTAGTTTCTACAATGGGCGGAGTAATATGGTCGGGACTTAGAAGTGCTGTAAAAGAGTGGACTGATCTTGAGGGGGAAAAGTTAGAAGAACTCCTGGACGAATACGACTTCCAAGTGACTCAAATTAAAGGCTGGATGTGTAAAGGTTACAATCTGTTTCGGAAACGTTTTGCACGCCTCGATCTTCATACCGTCTCGACTCATCTTTTTGATGAGATCAGCTCAGCTTGTGATGAAGTGATCAAAAACGAAATCTACGAGGGCAAACTCCTGGTAGACTTCTCCGGCTACAAAGTAGAAGTGCACTCGGACTACTGAGACGGACGGGGCGCCTTCGGCTCGCGCAAGCGAGCTGTTGGTCCGTTAGGGCGCAGGGTACTACGTCAGACCTGCCCTAACGGACCAGGCCAGTTTGCTATGATTACGGAGTCGGCAACCAAGCCGGCCATTCATTCACATCCAGATTCCAATGGCTAAAAAGTACGATGGCCCCAGCTCTGAGGAGACCTTGTGCGCTGAGATTGTAGAGCTGATGGAGTCAGCAACCGATCTGCCCCCTTGGCAGAGACCCTGGAGCGGGTCCAAAGGCCCTCACAGGAACTTGGCTACCGGGGCTGCCTATGGGGGCAGCAATCCTATCCTTCTTGAGCTGGGCAGTCTCCTGCGCGGCCACACCATTCCTCTCTGGCTGGGCCAGGGCCAAGCCAGGCAGGCTGGCTGGATTCCTAAAAAGGGCAGCAAATCGGTTCGCATTGTTCGCCCTCAGCAGAACTGCTACGCCGAGAAAGACCAGGAAACTGGTCAAGAGACTATGCGTCAGTGGGTGAGCTACAAGCCCGTGCCCATCTTTAATGTAACTGATTTAAGTGGAAAAGATGAGAAAAGCCAGGAAGCCCTGGACGAGGCCATTGCCAAGGCTCTGGGGCAAAGTGAAAAGACCAAGCCCAAATCCGTCCGCATTGATGCGGCTGAGTCGGTCCTAGAGTCTTGGCCCGTAGAAACGGTCTTTGGTGGGGCAGTGGCCTGCTACGCTCCCGGTGCCGACCGGATCTCAATGCCTGACCCTGAAGCGTTCCGAAGCCGTGAGACCTTTATAGCTACCTGGGCCCACGAGCAAGCCCACAGCACGGGCCACGAGAAGAGGCTGAATCGTCCTATGGCAGGCAGATTCGGGACCCCAAGCTATGCCAGAGAGGAGCTAGTGGCCGAAATGGCCAGCGTCCTGATCTGCTACAGGCTTGAAGTAGGGTATGAGCTAGAAAGTCATGCTAGCTACATGACTTCCTGGGCCAAGGGCTTGAGAGAAGGGGGACCTAAGGAACTCTTCAAGGTTCTCAGTGAGGCCAGGAAAGCGGCAGATCTTATCACGGTGCAGGGAGAATAGATCTGCCAAACGGGGGCCGCAAGGCCCCGCTCGCCTTCGGCTCGCACAGGGAACCTTCGGTTCCCTTGGTCCGTTAGGGACGGGGCGAAGCCCCGTGGTCCGTTAGGGCGTGGGAGGGGTTGCAGGACCGCTCCTGTGCCGTATAGTTACTGCATCGGACGGCACCCCCGCCGCCCGCCACCTTTCACACACTGATCCGATGTCCGAAACCGTACGTTCTCAAATGACTGAGCCAAAAGCACAATCATCTTGGATTGATGAACTAATTAAATGGGAAAATGCTCACCCCGAGTATAAACCATTTAAGGAAGATTCTGATTCTCAACGTCAACAAAACCTCAAAGAAACCTACTGATACTGATCTGATGTCCGAACTCTCTACCGAGGCTCGCGAGCTTGAGCTGTACGCTACGAACGTAAAGTGCTGGATCGACCCGGTGATCCGCACCCTCGGCAAAAAGTGGCGCGATGATCGTGTCACGTTCTCACTCGACCGGGCCATCGCATACGTCGATCGCTACTGTCTCGTGCCTGCCGCCAAACAGTACAAACTGGAGAACGGCAGCATGACCACCCCATGGCATGCTATGTTCCCGAAGCCGGTACGGCTTGAGGCTGCCGAAGCCATCGTCCGCCGGCATGTTGCCGAGTTCCGGCTCGGTAACTTCTGGGACTGAGCTACAGTGCAGGGGGCTTCGGCCCCCCTCCACCCTTTCACACATAAACCGCCATGAGTCACACCGCCTCCAGTGCTATTGCCACCTGCACGATTGAAGGGTTTACGGATACCGAATCCGTCGCCCTTGCCGTGTACGATTACCTTGTCAACCACCCTGATGAGATCCCTTTGACCGCATCGGCATGGAGCGGTGACAGTCTCGACCATGACGACATGGACAGCGATAGGGTAGTGTCTATCATCAAATGTTACATGGATCTGGATGGCGACAAGCTAACTATTAGCTACCATTCAGAGAATGAAGAAAACTACAGCAGCCAGATCTTTGATTTCCTGACCAGTCACTTCGCGACGTTGCAATCATCTCCGTTTATGAAAGTGAACTGGATGGTTGATGATAGTCGAGACGGTATGTCGTCGGGTACGGATTACTACGGCAAAGACGGCAGCCGAATTGATGTCGACTCTATTCTGTCCCAACACTTTGCTAACTGAGTATCATGGACCTCAACAACTACACGCTGATCGACATCAGCACGGGCACGGTTCTCACGGCCGAGCACTGCAGGTTGGTTCACAACTCCGATCTGTCCGGGTCGGAGTGGGAAGAACTCGACACGATGAGTGATAGCGAGACGGGCGAACTCGCCCGCGAACGCGGACGACGCATCACGCTCGATGACCAGCTCGTAGAGAGTATCGCCGATGCGTTGTGGGGCGAGGATGCGGATACCGAGTGGAACTCGGACACCCTCAACGCTATCGCCGACGCGATCCGGACCCTCCGGCCCGATCTAGCCGGGGAAAACTGAATACCAGGGGCGGGCCGCAAGGCCCGCTGGTCCGTTAGGGCACGGGCGAAGCCCGTGGGCCGTTAGAGACAGAAGCCAACCCGCTGAGCTACATTATTCACATCGGCGGGCAGGACCCGCCGCCACCTTCCACCTCACAATCCAGATCAATGGGTAAAACCACTTACACGCTCGAAACACTAGCCGAGAGCGCAACGCTCCCGTGCACCCGTTGCAACGGCAGCAAGCTGACCCGTCCGATTGTTATTGACGAGAACAACACCATACCCGCCCGCCAGTGCCCGCACTGTGACGGTACCGGTAGCTTCGCTGCCGTCGATGTCCCGGCCCTGCTCAAGCTGATTAAAGGCCGGAAGCCCGGAACCCTACGCAGCCGCCGACCCGACGATTCCCGCGCCTATTTTGTCTGGCGGATGGCTCGATTCCACGGCGGAGCCGATGTCACCATGCCCATGACCGCATCGTTGATGGTGTCGGGTGATCCGTATGTCCCCTTGCTCGATGCCATCGCTGAGAAGGTGGCCCAGGCCGTGTACGGAACCGACATGGCGGGCGCAGTGCGCTGGGCACACGCCATGGGGCACGAAGTGTCCGATCAATACTTGAAAGGGAATGTATTGCCGGCCAGTGCGTATCCGGGAGGACCGGTTCTCTTGGATCGTAACAAGCCGTACAGTGAGATGCTTGAACTCAAGTAACACTCTCACCGGCTGCTGACGCAGAGCGGGGGCTTCGCCCCCGTGACGGATTCAGGATCTGGGGCGGGCGCAAGCCCGCTGGTCCGTTAGGGAGCCGGCTTCGCCGGCCACGGCGCCATGCCCTATAGTTCGTTCATCGGGCGGCACCCTAGCCGCTCGTTACTTTTCACCACACACTCCTGAAATGTCTATTAACAAGACCGAACTTTTGTCTGCTCGTGAGCAGTTAATGGAAGACATTGATTGCATCATTGATGAATACAGTCAAGAGTATGGTATCAAAAAAGACTCTGAACTTGTGAAGGTGTTATGTGATGCTGTATGCAAAAACTTTCCATCTAATTAAGAATTCTACCCTTTCACACACACAATTCACGCCATGCGTACCATCTCTCTCGAAGAGTTTCACGATCTGCTGGGACTCGCATACGCTGTCAGCATCAACGACACCCTGTACTTTGTAGGGTATGACACAGACGGCAATCCGTACACGGCCGATAACGACGGGGACGACTATCTCGACCTGTCCAGTGTCGATGGTCACATCCAGGTCGACGGTAACGCGCTATTCTTTCACGTCGGCGGACAGCCTATCCGTCTCCTGATTCTCACAATCAAAGAACTCGGGCCGGAGGATTGAAAGGCGGGAGGCTTGCGCCTCCCGACCCGTTGTGTTCACCCACGCTCCGTATCTTAACACATGAATCGCACAATCGTCGTCGTCAAGGCGAAACCGCACCAGTTCCGTGTGATCCGCGTCCATTGGGACGAAGGGCGGACCATCGCCCGCTGGCTGACGGACCAGCACCCCAACCATAACTCCGCCCTCGCCCTCATTGATGCGGGGCACCGGTCCGACATCGCCACACCGCACCGGTACGTCTGCCCCGAGTACGAGTGGTTCCGGACGTTGTCCGGCGCCCGCACCTGGTGCGAGTACAACACGCTCGCGTATCACAACGGCAAGCGGTGGCAGATCTGGCATCACGGCGACCCGCTCGCCCTACAGGGCTAGCGAATAAAGTATATGCGTATAGGGGGAGAGCGTGGGGAGAATAGCTGAAGAGGCTTACTCCGGGGCTAGGCTCCCTTCCCTATCTATGATCCGAACTCTTTCGTGCGTCCCCGTCGTTAGACGGGGTTTAAGCACGACTATTAAGTCTATACGTAGGAGTCTAATCCCCCTTGTCAACCCCCCAGGGGATAAATACCTGAGGGCATATACACCGGAGGACACCACTGGTGGCATATACACCGGGGCCCACACCCAGTGGCCCATACTCCGTGGCATATACTCCCCCACGTCCCCTCCCCAATTAGCTAGCCCTGTAGGTACCCGGAACCATGCCCTACACCATCACCGACCGCGACGAGTACGGGGTCGATCACGCCGTCCTCCGGTTCGACAGCCCCGAACAGGCCCGGGACTACCTGAGAGGGTTGCTGGCCCAGGCCGACAACACCGCCATCGAGCTGGCCCTGCAAGCCGAGCTAGAGGAGGTTGAGGCTGTCCTAGACGCGGAGGCCTCTTAACCGGCCTTCCCGGGCCTCCTAGGCCCCTCTCCGGGCGCAAAGCGCCCGGTGGTCCGTTAGGGGCGGGGCGAAGCCCCGTGGTCCGTTAGGGATCCGGGCCACCCACAGCGAGCGCAGCGAGCTGCTATAGTTCTTGCATCGGGCGGCGAACGCCACCCGCCCTCCAAAGGTGCTATACTTTTGGAGACCACCACCCACCCGGATGCTTTCGCATCCGTCACACAATGGACACCAACGTCTTTAACGAACTGCGCTCGGCCATCGCTGCCGCTGAAGAGGCCAAGGCACGTGAGGCCGCTGCCCGTGATGCGGTAATCCGGTTCCTGGGCGAATCCGGCGAGAAGGGAGCAAAGCTCCCCTGGGCTAACGTCTCCGTCGTCAACACACCGGTATGGGAGTACCGGGATGGAGGGGTGACAGCGGCCAAGGCCGATGTTGCCAAGGCCGAAACCTCCCTCAAGCAGGCCAAAGCCCTGCTGAAGGGGGCGCAGGATGCCGCCAAGGCGGCAGGCGGCTCCAAGGCCCGTATCATCGACACCGCAACCACGTTGCGGATTGTTAAGGTGGCCGCTCAGTAGTCACCCGAGCCGGCTACACTTATCACCACGGGGGGCTCACGCCCCCCTCCCACCCTCAAAACCCGCATCATCATGGCCAAATTCCCTGCCACGCTCCGTGCGCTCCGTGCGCAATACGGCTTCACCACCACCAATCTGTTCACCACCACCAACCCTAAAACCGAGAAGAACGGCGTCGTCTCCGACTCCCCAACCCTCGTCCTACATCTAGAGCCGATTACGTTCGGTGCGTGTCCGGCCGCCGGATCCTGCGCGGCGCTTTGCCTGAACAAGGCCGGTAACCCGGTCTACCTCATCAACAAACTCAGCCGCCGCCAAAAACGTTCTCACGCTTTCCATTATCACCGCGATGCCTTTCTCCAGCTCATGCTGATCGAGGCGGCCCGGCAACGGGGCAAGGGATACAAAGGCTTTCGCGGCAACGGCACCAGCGACCACGCGTGGGAGCGGGAGACCGTAACGATCGATACGGACGTAACCGAGTGGGTTGAGAGGTTGTCCGGGGTCCGTCTCGAGCCAGGTACGTATACCGTCGTCGAAGCCCTGACCCGTCTCGGGTACGAGATGTATGACTACACCAAACGGATCGATCGGGACTGGGAGACCGCAAAGCGGTTCGGGTACCACCTCACCCTGTCCTGGGGCGGCAAACACGATGACGTGATATTCGGTGTTGCGAAGCAACACGGCTTGAATGTCGCCGCTCCGGTATATGGCGTGAAGAGAAAGGCGGCGCTGCCAGATACCATCGAGCACGGCGGAGCCGTGTATCCGGTAATCGATGGCGATGTCACAGACTGGCGCCGCGATGATCCGGCCGGCCGCGTCCATATTGTTGGCTTGCGCCTCAAGCGGACGCCTGGCCAAACGGAAGCATTGGCAAAGCGGTTCTGTATTGTCTAGGGCTTGCGCCCCGGGGGAGCAAAGCTCCCCCCCCCACGTTCGCTTCACTCTCCGCTATGTCCACCACTCCCGGTCTCCGCATCAATCAACGCAACCTTTACCGGTATTACCTTAACCATCGTAAGCGGCACGGCGATCGTGTTCCGTGCTACGTACCCCGGTGCCCGAGCCAGGCGTCACGCACCGAGCAATATCTGAGGGCCATCGAGCACCTTGAGAGGCTCGGCCTGATCCGGGTCATGCGGGATACCCTGAACTACACGGGGTGGATCATGCTCGAGCCGCAAAGCGGCTCGGAGTCCAACTGATTAGCTATCATCACAATGAAACGCACCGTAATTCTATTCGCTGCAATCATGCAACAGCTTGCCCCGCAAGCGACGGCCCATGGCCGTCCGGTTACCGGAACTGTTTACGATCCGTGGTACGACGGTCGTACTACGTTCTGCGGTAATACCTATTGGCACTGGGGAATCAGCGCGGCACATCCATGGCTCCCTTGTGGCACGCGTGTGACTGTGAGCCATCGCGGTCGCGTGCTCACGGTTCCCGTGACCGACCGCTGCGAGTGTAATGCGATCGATCTCAGTGCCGGTGCCGCCCACAGGCTCGGCGTCCCCCTAGACGGTATTGCTACTGTTCACATCTCTTACTGATTCCCTGCGGGAATCAGGTTACACCCCAATCCCCCCATGCTGATCACCAATTTCACCACCGGCCCGCAGGATCTTTATGTCTTGTGGGACGGCAAGACCAATCGCTATGCCTGGACCGAGCTGCGCTCGGTACCTAGCCCGTATCTCGATCTGGCTCGCATCGCGAAACGTATCCAAGTGAATACGGAAACGCAGCTCAAGTTGCGTGCCTCCATTCCTACCACAACCAAGTAACAATGTCTAGTATCCTTACCGACCCGTTGTTCTACGAACTCTATGAGTCGGCTTGCGAATCACCCGAACTGGATCGGGTCGTATCCGATATGGAACGCCACGTCCGGTGTGGACGTTACAACCGGGAGCGTTGCGCCCGGGCGATGGAACGGTTCGTAGTGGAGCCGAGCGCAATCGCGCTCGCGCGAGAGCGGATTGATACGGCTGCGCCGATCGCCCCACGGACACCCCGCCCGACCTGGTTCACCATCTATCCGCGATCGTTGCGCGTGGAGGTTGCGGAGCGGATGCTCCGGACGTGGGAACGGGAAGTAGGGGTAGCGTAGTGAGCGGGGGACGGGAGCGTAGCTCCCTGGTCCGTTAGGGACGCGAGCGCAGTGAGCGTGGTCCGTTAGGGATCGCGAAGCGATCCGGGCGTGCTACACTGGGCTGTATATACAAATTTGTATATACTCGCCACGGAGGCACCCCTCATCATGAGCACAGGTTATTCAACCGCAATCCGGATTGCCGGTCAGCCCTGCCCGCCAGGGCATAACAAGATCGTGTGGTACCGCTATCAGCAGATAGCTCGGGACACCAGGCTGCGCCTGATTGGTCCGGGATTGCTACCGGATTCGTACTGTGCATTGTACGAGTTGACAAAGATGAGAAGTGAGTTGCTGTCCGCATTAGTGACGCACGGTGTGTTGACGAGTAAGTCGACTACACGGGAGCTACGGAGAATCCGGATCCGGGGCAAAGTACCGGTGACGGTAACGGTGTGGACGGATCCGGAGGAGGCGGAGGATCTGGTGGACCGGATCGATAGGATACGGAGTGAGTTCGGGTAGGGGGCCGTCAGGGATCGCGAACGCAGTGAGCGTGGTCCGTTAGGGATCGCGAAGCCCCGTGGTCCGTTAGGGAATGTGGACGCGGAGGCGAGGCCGCAGTGGGCGTGTTACAATGGTGGGGTAATGGTTTCCTTGTGCTTGCGATGGCGTATCCGGATGAGGGGGTGGTTAAGGGGTGGAGGCTTGATTGGTTGAAGTGCGATGGCTCTGTTACTGAGGACCTGTACATCGCGGAACGGGCGGTGGATTGGGAGCGGGACGCGTGCTGTGAGTGGGTCAAGAACAACTTTGAGCCGGAGTCTGCCGAACACCTAAGGCTATTCCGCCTCCCCAAGCCGCCGAGCTTGAAGGAGCAGGCGCTTGAAGCACTCAAGCACGCGGAAGAGGGTTGGCGCCCTGTACCTGATGACTGCGCTCTAATCCGCCGCGCTCTTGAGGCGCTGCCTGACTAACAC